>Ga0209345_10002119_pt1 | contig 22531 bp, 20 predicted proteins | sample Cruoilmetagenom7_FD_187294 | JGI IMG/M metagenome (GOLD analysis project Ga0209345, IMG submission 187294) | Oil polluted marine microbial communities from Coal Oil Point, Santa Barbara, California, USA - Sample 7 (SPAdes) (version 2) | ecosystem: Environmental > Aquatic > Marine > Oil seeps ...
AAAGCTGGATGGGGCAGCACAGTGTCGAGGAAGCCACCCGCCTGTTGATGGCGGCCGATGTCGCTTGCGGGCCAATTTTGCGGATGGAGGACGGTGTGCGCGACCCAAATCTACGTCATCGCGAGATGATCCGCCATGTGCCGGATGGGGCCAGCAAAATGCGCCTGCCCGGCGCCTTGTTGAAAGCTGGGCGCGGGGATGGCTGTGTTGCAACCGAAATTCCGGTTGCAAATACGGGCCATCAACGGGCGGCTGAGTTTGTTAAAAGTTTAACAAAGGCGGGAAAACAGGGGCAAAATGGTGGTGCTGATCTACCTCTCAAGGGGATTCGGGTGCTGGAAATTGGCCAATACACCACGGCACCATTGTCGACCAAACATTTGGCTACACTGGGCGCGGAAGTCATCAAAATCGAACCGCCCAAAGGTGACGCGGCGCGTGATTGGCAGCCCAAGAACGATGGGCTGAGTATTTTTTTCGTGATGAGCAATGCCGGAAAAACCAGCATTTCGCTTGATCTGAAGTCCGAGGAAGGCCAGCTGATTTTTACCGAGCTCCTGGAAAGTGCCGATATTTTTATGGAGAACCTGAAACCCGGTTCGATAGCCCGCTGTGGGTTTGATGCTGACCGCATTGCCGAAATTAATCCACAGCTGATTTATTGCGCGATTTCAGGATTTGGCGCGGATTCCGCTTATGAGGAAAGACCGGCATTTGACACGGTTGTGCAGGCGATGGCTGGCTTGATGAGCGCGAATGAAACCGCCGGGGTGCCGTTGAAATCAGGCGTTTCGGCTTGTGACTTTATGGGCGGAGAGGTCGGTCTGTTCTTTGTGTTGGCGGCGCTGCACAATCGGGTGCGCAGCGGATTGGGTGATTATCTGGATTTGTCGATGCAGGATATCGCAGTGTGGATGACAGCCTCGTTGTGGGCGGCGGACACGGATGCGCAGGCCGGGAATCAGGTGCTGGAATGTGCTGACGGATATGTGTGCATCGATGGCACCAACGCGGCGCTTGCGGGGGGGGATATGCGTAATATGACCCGTGCGGATGCAATTTTGGAACAAGCCAAGGTCGGCATTATGGCGGCACCGGTGCAGACCATTGCCGAGATGCTGGAACATGGGCAAACCGATGCCCGTGCACTGATGCAGATGCATAAAGGGCCTGATGGACAGCTCTGGCCACTGTTGGGGTCCCCAATGAAATTCATGTCTATGCAACCTGATATCGCCGAGGTTGTTGGCTGGCCACAAAAGGTTGATGCCGCCATGCGGACCAAATTGAAAATTGGACACTGATGCAAGTTTTTGGTGTGCATACCGGAGCGCCTCCAATAAATTTCGGAACGCATTTCAAAAACGTGGACGAGCGTGCTTGTGTGTGCTAACGGTTAAGACATTGACCACAAAAACCGGGGAGCAGGAACCATCTGTATGGGGCTGACTTCAAATTCAACCGGAACATAACTGTCTTCTGGGAGGAAGAATATGACAATGAAAGTACATAATAAATCTCTGGTCGCGTCCGTTGGGGCCTTTGCATTGGCAGTGACCATGGGCATGTCTGCCACGGCGGGCGAAAGAACGCTTCGCTTCACCACTCAGCTGCCTGCAAAGAACTTTGCCACCTTAAACGCAGTCGAGTTTACACAATGTGTTGCCGCCAATACCGATATCAATATTGAAGTATATGATTCGGCGCAGCTCTATCGTGACAAAGAGGTTCCACAAGCGGTATCTTCGGGCGCAATTGACATGGGTATGACCACAACTGCGCGTTTTGCAGGAACAATTCCGGCGATTGAAATTCTTTATGTGCCGTTTGCAATGGGGTCGCGCGAAGAGATCCTTGGCCATCTGGCACCTGGCGCTGATTTGCGCACAATTCTTGACGAAGCGATGACCAGCACCGGTGCCCGCCCAGTTTACTGGATGGATTATGGCACAGCTGTTTTCGTGTCAAAAGCCGACAATCCAATCCGCAAGCCGGCTGACGTTGAAGGCATGAAAGTGCGCGTTTTCGGTAAAACTCTGGGCGATTTTGTAACGGCCCTTGGTGGCGCTCCAACGCTGACATCCGGCTCTGAACAGTTTCTGGCCTATCAGCGTGGAACGGTCGATGCCGGCATGACAGGTATTGGTTCGGTGAAATCACGCAAGCTTTATGAGGTCATGGATGTTGTGACCCGTTCCGAGCATGCAAAAATTGAGTTCGTGATGCTGATCAATGATGGCGTTTGGGATTCTATGTCGGGCGATGAGCAGGCTGCAATGAGCAAATGCGGTTTGGAATCCGAGGCTAATTTGCGAGCTTCTATTGCGGCGATCGAGGCCGATGCCGCAGCAGATACCATCGCCAGAGGCAAAGAAGTGATCGAACTAAACGATGCTGATCGTGCCGCATGGAAAGCCGCAGCACAGCCGGTTGTTGATGCCTATCTTGCCAACTCGGGTGAGCTTGGTGCTAAAGTTTTGGCAGCTATCGGCAAATAAGCCAACTGGCTTAACGGTCTTTGGGCGGGTGCATACATGTGCCCGCCCATAATGGCCTTTTGATTTCACAACAATTGCGGGTGTTTGATGCTTCGGTTTATCGACAGTATTTCTGAGAAGTTTGCTCAATTGGCAACTTTTCTGTTTTTCATCATCGGGATGATGATCTCTTACGAGGTTATTTCGAGATACGTTTTCACTGCCCCGACCAGTTGGGCGGAAGAGGGTGCGCGGCTGCTACAGCTATGGGCAACCTATCTGGCGATGGGCTTTGTGCTGCGGCACAACGGCCTGATCCGGATCACTATCTTAACCGAGTCGGTCGGGGCTCGGGGCCGCCAGATACTCGAGATCATTTCCCTGGTCTGGATACTGGTATTCGCTGTTTTTGCATTTTGGCTGGGTCTGGATGTGGTGCTGGAAAGCATTGAAAAAGGTCGCGCAACTGCGACCATGAACCAAGTGCCGAAGTTCTGGACAGAATCAGCAATTCCGGTGGGGTTTGTTATTCTGATTTTGCAGGCACTGGCCCAGATTTGGCGCCAGTTACGCCACCCGGAAGACATTCAACACACACATGATCTAAGCATCTAAGGATAAGACGTTGACCGCATTTATCATTCTTGGCCTACTTCTGTTTCTTCTGGTTTTGGGCATACCTATTGCGTTTGTAATGGGGGGGCTTGGCCTTGTCTTGCTGCTGATTGAGGGATTCAATCCCATCATGATCCCGCAGGGGCTCTATTCCAGTATCGACAACTTCATATTGTTGGCGGTGCCTTTGTTTTTGTTGATGTCCAACATTTTGCTCAAGGGTGGCGTCGGCAAAGACCTGTTTGCCGCTGCGCAAAGCTGGGTCGGACATTGGCCCGGCGGACTCGGCGTGGCGACGATCCTTTCTTGCGCATTGTTTTCGGCAATTTCGGGCTCGTCGGTTGCGACTGCGGCCACCATTGGCACGGTCGCCATTCCAGAAATGACCAAACGCGGCTATGAGAAAAGTTTTGTTCTGGGGCTACTTGCAGCAGGTGGAACGCTTGGAATCCTGATCCCGCCCTCAATAATTCTGATTATTTACGGGGTCATTACGGAAGAATCTATCATTAGCCTGTTCACTGCAGGGATTGGCCCTGGCCTGTTTCTAGCCTTCATGTTTTCGCTCTATTCGGTTGTTTACGCGCGCTACAAGGGGCAGCTCGATGTTCTGCCGCGGGCCTCATGGAAGGAACGCTGGGACGCGTCATTGCGCGCATCTCCTGTGTTGTTTTTGGCAATGACAATCGTTTTGGGAATTTATTTTGGTGTATTCACCCCGACAGAGGCCGCTGGGGTCGGCTTTGTTCTGGCCCTGATCATTACGGTTGGACGCCGTTCGATCACCTTAGCACTGATCAAAGAGGCTTCGCAGGAAGCGATGCAGACAACGGTGACTATTTTTCTGATCATCGCGGGGGCCAAGATCTTCTCGAAGGCAATCACGCTGTACCGGATTCCCCAAGACATAACGGCGCTTGTCACCGAAAACTTTACCAGTGCGGGAATGTTTATTATCGTGGTCTGCATAATCCTTTTGATTATGGGACTGTTCATTGAGTCCCTTAGCATGCTGCTCATCATGGTGCCCGTGCTTTATCCAACGTTGCTGAACATGGGGGTCGATCCAATATGGTTTGGTATCATCTTTGTGATCATGGTCGAATGCGCGTTGATTACGCCGCCTGTAGGACTAAATCTGTTCATTGTCCAAGCGGTCGGAAACGCAACGCTTTGGGAGGTATCAGCAGGTGTGTGGCCGTTTATCCTGATCATGCTCGGAACTGTTGTGGTCCTGTATTTCTTCCCGGCACTAGCGCTTTATTTGCCTTATAATTTCTAAAAATAGATGGCAGATTTACCCAATATAGCTAAAGGACAAAAATAATGTTGAACCATCCGGCATCGGGGCCAAATCCCGCATGGGAGGTTAACATTATTTTTGTTCTTATCAGCACCACAATCATAGGTTCAGTGGTGGGGGTTTGCGGCTATCTGGTACCTGCGCTAGCAATTGCCACCAAAGAATACTTTCAGGTGGACGCAGCATTCATCGGTTATCAAATCACGCTGGTTTTTGGCTTTGGTGGCATTTCGTCGCTTATTACCGGAGGCTTTGTTGTTCGCTTCGGGCCATGTCGTGTCTTGCAAGCGGCCTTGCTGGTTAGTGCTCTGGGCTGTTTGCTTTATAGCGTTCCCAACAAAATCGTGCTGACAATTGGCTCGATCGTTATTGGCTATTCTTACGGAATGACCTACCCCTCGGCCTCGGTGCTTTTGTCGCGCTTTGGCAATCCAGAGCGGCTCAACTTCCTGTTCTCATTCCGTCAGGCCAGCACCGCATTGGGCGCAGTTGTTGCGGGGCTTCTGGGGCCTCTCATTGCTGTCACCTGGGGTTGGCAAGGTGCCTTTCTTCTGATGGCTGCCGTTGCGATTGTCGCCGCCATTCTGGTGAATAGAATTCGCCCCTTTTGGGATGACCTCACTGATCCGAACGCCTCGATTTCCCCGCCGTGGGTCGGGGTGCGGCTTATTCTTACCAACCGCTCTATGTTAACAATTTGCGGCATCGGATTTGGGTTTAGTGCCGTGCAAGTGGGGGTGCTGGCGTTTCTGGTTCTGTTCTTATCCGAGGAGGTAGGGTTTTCGTTGGCCGAAGGCGGCATTGCCTTGTCACTGATCAACCTTTTGGGGGCGGGCAGCAGGATGGCTTGGGGCTGGCAGGCTGACAAGTTAAGAAATTCTATGCAGGTGGTTGCCATCATGGGGCTGATTACCGCGACAACAATTGCGGTGTTTTCATTTGCCAATGTGGATTGGCCGCAATGGGCCACCTTTGGCACGCTCAGCCTTTTCGGGGTCGCCACTTTTGGCTGGTCAGGCATCGTCATGGCCAATATTGCGGCGCGGGCCGATCCGGAAAAAATGGCCGAAACAGTGGGCGGCGCGCTTGGGTTTATGTTTTCGGGGGCTTGGGTCGGCCCAAGCATCGGATCGCTCATTTTACAGCTGACCGGAAGTTATCGCTATGTATTTGGGTTTCTTTTTATCACCGCTTTGATAGCAGCATTTCTTGCTGTTAGAATATCCCTACAAAAACCATAAATATGTGGAGAGTGACGATAGAAAACAAAGATGATAAGACGTTGATACGATCCGTCGTAAGGGCTTTTGCCGTTCTTGATTGTTTCGGCGAAGATACCCAGCGTTTAACGCTACACGAAATATGCCAAAAACTGGGCCTGCCAAAATCCACTGTTTTCCGTCTGCTCAATACGCTTATGGAAATTGGTTATCTGCATCTCGAAGAGCAGAAATACTGCCTTTCCTTCAGGGTTCTGCGGCTGGCAAATTTCATTCCTTCGACACTGAATATGCGCGTCATCGCCAATTCAGAATTGCGTCATTTGGGCGCGCTTACGGGTGAAACGGTTTCTATAAGTGTTCTTGAGGGAATTGAACGTATTGTTATTGATGTCGTCGAAAGCCCCTCATTACTGCGGTCAATCGTCCGGGTTGGTGAGGTTGTCGGCTTGCAAACCGGCGCTGTGTCGCGGGTATTTATGGCCTTTCAGGACGCGGGGCTGATTACTGATATTTTTAGGGAAGGTAGTGTGCCTAGCGGACTGGAGGCCGAGTTGTCCGAGGTGCGCGCTCAGGGCTATGCTTGCTCGATTGGGGATAGGGTTTCCGGGGCCTCGGGTATGGCGGCTCCTATTTTTGACATCAATGGCGCTTGTAACTATTGCATTTCGATCGCTGGCCCAGAGGCACGGATGCGGGCGCGGCGTGACGAACTGGCCCAGCACCTTATTGCCAGCACTCAGCGCATTTCCCGTCTTTATGGAAACGTTGAAACCTTCTGATTCATGGTTGCCGAACATGTTGAATAGACCATTCAAATTCTCGGATTTACGGTAAAATTGGTGATAATAATTACGTAATATCAAAATGTTGCATGGCATTTTCTCATTTTTGGAATGCGTTTCATAATTCCATAGACTTGCCCGAACCATGCTGGTAAACTTTGTCTTAGTCGCATGTCGTCAGGTTTTTTTCACATCAAAAACTGGCGTGATAATCCGCAGTTCAGACAAGGCTAATATAGATAATGCCCTCTTTTAAAACGCCCTTCCCTTTTGAGACCGTAAAAGTCGAGGAGGTAGAGGATCACCTGTTGGTGGTCACTTTTGACCGCCCCCGTGCCGGTAATTCAACCAACACCCAGATGGGCCGCGAGCTGTTTGAGCTGTGGACCAGCCTCTATATAGATCAACAAGGCATTCGTTGTATCGTGCTGACGGGTGCAGGTGAAAAGATATTCAATGCGGGCGGCGATCTGAAAGAACGCAACAACATGACGGATGAGCAGTGGCAGCAGCAACACGCGCTCTTTGAGAAATGCCGTATAGCGCTGCTTGACTGCCCCGTGCCGGTAATCGCGGCGGTTAACGGCGCGGCTTATGGCGGCGGGCTGGAAACGGTCGTGACCTGCGATTTCGCCTATGCCGCGCGACGTGCCCGTTTTGCACTAACCGAGATCAAGATCGGCATCATGCCGGGCGGTATGGGCACACAAAACCTACCCCGTGCTGTGGGCATCCGCCGCGCCAAGGAAATCATCCTGACGGGCAAACCGTTTTCGGCAGATGAGGCCTTGGAGTGGGGCGTGATCAACAAGGTCTGCGATGATGACAAGCTGATGGAAGAGACGCTGGAAACCGCCCGCACCATCTGTAACAACGCACCGCTGGCGATTTATCAGGCGAAAAAGTCAATGAATGTGTCAACGCAGGTTGATCTTAAAAACGGCTATGCCTTCGAAATCGAGGCCTATAATCGGCTGGTTCCGACCGAAGACCGGCTTGAGGGTGTGCGGGCTTTTAATGAAAAGCGCAAACCGAAATTCCAAGGGAAGTAGAAGTATTATGGCCAACCCTAAGATTGATGTCGAATGCCGTGAAGTAGGCTTACGAGACGGCATTCAGATCGTGAAAACCTTTGTGCCGACGGATGAAAAAATCCGCTGGATCCGCGAAACCGTGGCGGCAGGAATGCCCAACATGCAGGTCTGTTCCTTTGTTCCGCCAAAATTATTGCCGCAGTTTTCTGATGCCGCCGAGGTTGCGGCCGCCGCTCTGGAGCAGGACGGATTATGGGTGTCGACGCTAACGCCAAACCTGCGCGGTGCCAAAACGGCACTGGCGATCGGGGTTCATGAAATTGATTTCATGAATTCGGTATCCGAGACCCACAGCCAGTCAAATGGCCGACGCTCTACAGCCGAGGCACTGGCCGAATTCAAGCGCGTGGTGGAATTGCGCGACAGCCTGCCCGAAGGTCAGCGGTTCAAGTTGGCGGGCGGGTTTGCAACGTCATTCGGCTGCTCGTTTGAGGGGCACGTGCCACATAAGGCAGTGCTGAAATCCGTTGAGAACTTTGTCAAAGCGGGTGTTGACGAGGTGGTGATCGCCGACACGGTTGGCTATGGCAATCCACGCGACGTGAAGTCCCTGTTCAAGAAAATAATCGACAATTTCGGCGATGACGTGATGGTCGGCGCACATTTCCACGATACCCGCGGGCTTGGCCTTGCCAATGTTTACGCAGCACTTGAGGCAGGATGTCGCCGCTTTGACGCCTCGCTGGCTGGGCTTGGGGGCTGTCCGTTCGCGCCCAATGCCACCGGCAATATCGTTATGGAAGACTTGGTCTTTTTGTTAGAGGGCGCAGGCCTGAACACCGGCATTGATGTCGACAAGCTATTGCCGGTCCGCGATATAATTTCAAAGAACCTGCCGGATGAACCGCTTCATGGCACCTATGCCAAGGCCGGCGCCCCCAAAGGGTTCCCTTGGGCAGCCTCAACCAATCCAACGCAGGAATAACAGATGAGTGAGCAATCAGTCGAATTCGCCTTGGGCGAAGACTATCCCGAATATCGCCGCGAGGTTGCCAAGGTCTGCGAGGATTATCCGCCGTCCTATTGGGAGCACCTGGAGAACCAGCCACCTTCGGGCAGCTATCCGACCAAATTTGTCGAGGCGCTGACCAAAACCGGCTTTTTGTCAGCACTTATTCCTGCTGAATATGGTGGCCTTGGCCTACCGGTGCGGGGCGGTGCCGCAATTCTGGAAACCATCCACGCGGCGGGCTGCACCGCCGGGCCATGCCATGCACAGATGTATACCATGGGCACTATTTTGCGCCACGGCAGTGATGCGCAAAAAGATAAATACCTGCCGAAAATTGCCAAAGGTGAGTTGCGCCTGCAAGCGTTTGGTGTGACCGAACCGACCACCGGATCAGACACCACCCAGCTGAAAACGCGGGCGGACAAGGTTGATGGCGGCTATAAGATCAATGGCCAGAAGGTCTGGATCAGCCGCGCGGGCCATTCCGATCTAATGCTGCTTTTAGCACGCACCACCCCTGCCGATCAGGTTGAAAAGCGCGCGCATGGTGTATCGACCTTTTTGGTGGACATGCGTGTGGCCAAGGAAAACGGAATGGTCATCACGCCAATTGATGCGATGATCAACCACAACACAACTGAGATTTTCTTTGACGATGTGTTCATCCCCGAAGACAGTCTGGTTGGACAAGAGGGGCGCGGCTTTCGTTATATCCTTGACGGGATGAACGCCGAACGTTGCCTTGTGTCCAGTGAAACCATCGGAAACGGGCGCTATTTCCTGCGCGAAGCTATCAAATTTTCCAATGAACACAAACGGTTCGGGCGACCCATGTCGGCGACCCAATCGGTGCAATTCTCAATCGCACAGGCCTATGCCCAGCTTGAAACAGCTGATCTGATGGTGCGCAAGACCGCCGCTATGTTTGCGGCCGGGATGAAATGCGGCGCAGAGGCGAATATGAGCAAAATCCTGTCGGGTGAGGCATCGTGGGCCTGCGCGCAGGTTGCGCTGAGTATTTTTGGCGAGGCGGGTATGAATAAATCCTCGTCCATTCAGCGTAAATGGCGCGAAGCCCGTACCGCGCGCAATTCGCCGATTTCACCAAATATGGTGCTTAATTTTATTGGCCAGCATGTTCTCGGCATGCCGCGCTCTTACTGATGAACAGGGATATTTGCCATGACTGATGAACTGTTGATGATGCGGATTGACGACGATGACTTCGACGAATTCCGTGACCCACTAAAGGCGCTTTGTGAGGGTTTTCCGGGGGCATACTGGCGCGCGCTTGAGGATAAGCCAGCCGATCAGAGATACCCTACCGAGTTTGTAGATGCCCTGATGGCGTCAGGATTTCTGGGGGCGCTAATCCCCGAGGAATTTGACGGCGCAGGCCTGTCACTGCGCATTGCGGCGGTTATTCTAGAAACCATCCATTCAACCTCCTGCAACGCAGGGGCGGCGATTGGACAAATGTATTTGTCCGACATTCTGGTGCGCCACGGCTCACAAGCGCAAAAGCAGAAATACCTAAGCGCGATCGCCGCTGGCGATATGCGGTTTCTGGCCTCAGCGATCACCGAAACTGAAACCGGTGATGATCTGGCGCAAATGGCCACAAAGGCAGAAAAACGTGGCGATGTCTATGTGGTGAACGGGGCCAAGCAATGGGTCAACAACGCACTGCATAGCGATCTGATGCTGCTTCTCGCGCGCACCGCCCCCGGTACGGCGGATGATCCCACCGCTGGTCTGACGGCATTTTTGGTAGATACAAAAACGGCACTGAAAGGTGGCATGTCAGGCCAAGCAATTGATGCTATGAACAATGATGGGGGCAGCGATCTTGTATTCAACGGGCTGGAATTGCCGTTGGATGCCGTGATCGGCGAGGTCGGCAAAGGCTTTGAATACTACAAGAAACTAGCGCAGGTTGAATGCATTCTCTATGCCGCCTGCGCGTCCGGCGATTCCGCTTTCTTTTCTGAACGCGCGGTCACTTATGCCAATGAGCGCGTCGTTTTTGGGCGCCCCATTGCCTACAATCAGGGCATCCAGTTCCCCATCTCCAAAGCCTATGTCGAAGTGCAGGGTGCCAAGTTGATTAGCAACAAAGCGGCGGCCGTCTATGATTCAGGCCAGCAACCCGGACCACTTGCCAGCATGGCCAAGCATATGGCCTGCGAGGCCGCGTGGCAGATGGCGGATGCCTGTTTTACAACTCACGGGGGATTCGCCTTTGCCCGTGAATACGACATTGAACGCAAGTGGCGCGATGCGCGGGTCATGCAAATGACACCTCAGGGCAGCACTACGTTGCTCACTGACATTGCGGTGAACGATCTGGGCATGCCCCAAATTTAACCCGAAAAACTGACAACTGACCACGAAGGATGCACATAGTGGACTATAAACTGATCAAAACGGAAAAATCCGGTCACGCCTTTATCATCACCTTCAACCGTCCCAAGGTCCGCAACGCGATCAGCACCGAAGTGATGGACGAATTGATGGCCGCCGCCGCTGAGGCTCAGGCCGATCCCCACATGCGCGGCATCATCGTCACCGGCGGGCAGGAGTTCTTTTCTGCGGGTGCCGACCTGAACGACGCGCAGGCGCTTAACTCACCGTCAGAGACACTGACTTACCTGCGCAAGTGGCACAAAACCTGCGCTGCATTTGAGGAAAACAATCTGCCGACCATCGCCGCGGTCGAAGGGTTCTGCATGACCGGGGGCTGTGAATTCATGCTGGCTCTGGATGTGCGGATCGGTGCCGTTGGGTCCAGCTATGCCATCACCAGCGCGCGCATCGGCACTGTTGCGGGCGCCGGTGGCACGATGCGGTTGCCGCGTATTGTCGGGCCAGCGAATGCGCTGGAAATGATGTTTGACGCCGATCCGGTGGATGCCGACAACGCCTATCGCATCGGGCTGATTAACAAATTGGTGCCAAAGGGGTCTGCCCTTGAGGTGGCTAAACAGCGGGTCGAACATTGGGCCACGCGCGCGCCGCTAAGCCTGCAATTCATCAAGCACACGGTGCATAAAGGCATGCAGATGGACCTGACATCGGCGCTGGATTACGAAAGCTTCATCGTCTCGACGATTTATGAGACCAAGGACCGGCGCGAAGGTATCGGCGCGTTTCTTGAAAAGCGCAAGGCGACATTCAAGGGCGAATAGATCGCGTTTTTAAAGGCACAGCATGCGCTACTGGCGTTATAGCAAGATTTGTTCGCTGAATAGCGCTGTGCCAAGCGCCTTCCCGATCCGGTATATTGCAAAACACCGGATCGGGATAGCGATAACAAACTTCCGATACATAAGGGGCTTGCCTTATGATTTTATGTGGCTCTCATGTAAAAAGAGGCCGCTGTGGGGTGGCCGAATTGTTGAGTTGCCACCCGCATAACCGAGCGCACATTCAGCACGTCATCTGACGCCACACCGGTGACATCGTAACCCGCCGGAAACAATTCCAATTCCGCAAGCGCCGACGTGGCCGAAAATACGATCATTGCGATGAGCGCGGAATATTTACACATGATGTTCACCTTCTTGCCGACCAACTTATGGACGCATGTTTACGGGTGTAAAACTCGCCCATCAGTCCAATCATCAGCAGGACAACAGACAAAATTAGTGGGTAACTGTAGGAACTAAAATGTGGGTTATAGTTCAGAAATGTGTAGCCACGGGCCTGATCAATGGCGTGGAATAGCGGGTTCCAATCAAACAGGGGTCTACGGTTGGCGGGCAGTGTGTTGGCCAGGAACAATTTGCCCGATGCGATCATATTGGCGCGGGCATAAATGGTGGATCCAATGGTGACAAACCCGGGCAGCCAGGGCTTTAGTGCCAAGAAAACCATACCAATGGCGACGCCGGAAAACCATGCAACCATCAACATACCGAATGCCGCGGCGGGCTGAAAAATGACGACGGGCACAAAGGCGACGTGATAGACAAACAGAACCACCAACAACGACAGCACTTGAATATACAGCGCCCCGATGGCCGAGGCGCAAATCGCAATCAGGGTGTTCATCGGCGCGTGTTTCATCATCGGCGAGGCCGGCCCCTCGGAGCTGACAACCGCAGTCATGGCTTTGGTGTGGGTCAGGAACAAAAAGATGCCCGACATGATGTAGAGCAGGAAATCGCCACGCACCGCGCTGCCGCGCAAGCCGAGGATCGAAAACATCACAAAAAAGGCCATCACAAAAATGACGGTTTGCATGATGTTCATCACCAACCCAAACAGGGCGTTGCCGTGACTTTGTCGCACGTTGCGCACTGTGGCATGGTAAATCAGTTCAAGCAGACGGTTGCCTGATTTTAGACCGCTTGTTTTGGCTTGCTGTTCAAACATAACCGCGAATTTCCGTCTGTGACTACTGCTGTGCCTTTATCGGGAACGAGTTCTTGCTCATCCCTTACAGGCGGACCATAAAAGGCTGGTGTTGATTTTACAATAACAACGCCCGATGGGGCGACATGAGGAGTTTGAACGTGGATTTTGATCTGATGAGTGCCGTTTTTCGCCGCCTTTCCCTAGAAGCAGGCGACAAAATCATGGAAATTTACGGCCGTGATGATTTCGAGGTCAAGGTCAAATCAGACGATAGCCCTGTAACGGCGGCAGATGAAGCAGCCGATGCGATCATTTCGGCAGGGCTGCGGGCCGCATTCCCCGATGTTGTGCTGGTGACAGAAGAACAAGCAGAATCGCACAGTGCCAAGGCCGACAATTTCATCATTGTTGACCCTTTGGATGGCACCAAGGAATTCATCCACCGGCGCGGCGATTTTACCGTCAACATTGCCTATGTGGAAAAGGGCGTGCCCATTCGGGGCGTGGTTTACGCACCGGCAAAGGGGCGTCTGTTTTACACCGATGCCAGTGGCCAGTCGGTCGAGGAAACAGGGAGTTTTGCAAAAGACAGCGCCGGGCCATCCAGCCCGATATCCGTGTCCAAACCTGACAATGGAGCGTTGATGATTGTGGCCTCAAAATCGCACCGAGATCAGGCGACGGATGATTACATCAACAAATACGCGGTGAAGGATTCCAAAAGCGCCGGATCGTCACTGAAATTTTGTCTGGTCGCAACCGGCGAGGCAGACATATACCCGCGCGTTGGCCGCACAATGGAGTGGGACACCGCCGCAGGTCACGCCGTTTTGGCAGGGGCTGGCGGACATGTGGTGCGCTTTGATGATCACAGCCCGCTCATTTACGGCAAGCAAGATTACGCCAACCCGTTTTTCATCGCCTATGCACCGGGTGTTGATCTAAAGCCAGCCTGAAAAATTATAGTGAAGGCGACTCAACATCTACCTATGGTAGACACATGCGGTTGTTTTGGGTAAAAAAACCATAATTCTCCCCTGACGCCCGAAAAAAACAGGTCATATTCTTGTCTAATTAATGTTTTAGGCGTTAACTGTTGAAAAATGCCATCTCTGTTCAAGGGGAGGCCAAAGTATGAGTGTAGGCAATGAAGCGTAAAGTTACCAAAGCGATTTTCCCTGTTGCCGGGTTGGGAACCCGTTTCCTGCCGGCAACAAAGTCTGTTCCAAAAGAAATTATGACGTTGGTTGACCGCCCGTTGATCCAATATGCGATTGACGAGGCCCGTGCCGCAGGCATTAAGGAATTCTTGTTTGTCACATCCCGCGGCAAAGGCGCGCTTGAGGACTACTTTGACATTTCGCCAAATCTGGAAGCGCAACTGCGCAAAGATGGCAAGACCGAATTGTTGGACCTGTTGAAAAGCACCAACATGGAAAGCGGTGCAATCGCCTATATCCGCCAACACAAGGCGTTGGGATTGGGCCACGCTGTTTGGTGCGCACGCCGTTTGATCACAAACGAACCATTTGCCGTGATCCTACCTGACGATGTGATCGCAGCCGAAAAACCATGCTTGCAACAGATGGTCGAAGCTCATGAGGAAACTGGTGGCTGCGTGGTGGCCGCAATGGAAGTGCCGCACGAAAAGGTGTCGTCCTACGGCGTTTTGGACATCAAAGAGGACATGGGGGCAATGGTTTCAGTCAAAGGTATGGTTGAAAAGCCAGCAGTCGGCACCGAGCCCTCCAATCTGGCCGTGATCGGGCGCTATATTCTGACCCCGCATGTTTTGCGAAATCTGAATAAGATCAAGCAGGGTGCAGGTGGTGAAATTCAGCTAACCGACGCAATTGCAAAAGAAATCGAGCAAGGGCGCGACGTCTACGGATACCGTTTTCGTGGACAGCGGTTTGACTGTGGCTCCAAGGCAGGTTTCCTGCAAGCGACAGTGTCCTTTGGGTTGGCTCGCAAAGAATTGCGCGACGAATTTTTGCAGTATCTGAATGAAATGGTGTCGCTTCAGCAAGCCGCACAATAAGGCAGGTGGTTTAATTTGACCCATGTTTTGGTTACGGGCGGGGCGGGCTATATTGGCTCGCACGCCTGCAAGGCCCTAAAGGCGGCGGGCTATACGCCAGTTACATTCGACAATTTGATAACGGGATGGGCCGATGCGGTTAAGTTTGGCCCGTTTGAGCAAGGTGACCTGCTGGACCGCGCCCGACTGGACGAGGTTTTTGCCAACTATCAACCGATAGCTGTGATGCATTTCGCGGCCTTGTCGCTGGTCGGCGAAAGCATGAAATCGCCAGGAAAATACTGGCAGAACAACGTGGTTGGGTCGTTAAATCTGATCGAAGCGGCGGCGGAAGCTGGCTGTAAAAACTTTGTCTTTTCATCCACATGCGCCACCTATGGCGATCAAGACAACGTGGTGCTGAATGAGGATTGCGCGCAAATCCCGATCAACTCCTACGGTGCCTCAAAGCGCGCCATTGAGGATATTTTGGCGAATTTCGGTGAAAGTGACGGGATCAACCATGTAATTTTCCGCTACTTCAACGTGGCGGGCGCTGATGCAGAGGCCGAGATTGGCGAATACCACCGCCCCGAAACCCATTTGATCCCTCTGGTGCTGGACGCGGTTGACGGTAAGCGCGCCGCATTGACAATATTCGGCACCGATTACGACACGCCGGATGGCACCTGCGTGCGGGATTATGTACATGTTTGTGATCTGGTTGATGCGCATGTTCTGGGGCTAAAGTGGCTTCAGGATGGCAAGCGCAGCCGCGTCTTCAACCTTGGCACGGGCGATGGATTTTCGGTGCGCGAAGTGGTTGACGCCTGCGGTCTCGTGACCAACCGCGAAGTGCCGATCAATATCGGCCCGCGCCGCGCAGGCGACGCGACCAAACTGGTTTCCGGCAGCGAGAGAGCCGCAAAAGAACTGGGCTGGACCCCGCACCGTTCCAAAATGGAGACGATGGTGATTGATGCATGGCGCTGGCACCAGAATGGGCATTATGAAAAATGAGATTTTGGGCTAGGGTGTTCCCGAAGTAGGGAAGACACAACATGCAGAACCTTTGGACAGCTTACAAGATGCGCCTAAAGCGCCGCCGACTTCTGTTCAGGGCATTGCGAAAACGCCGCCAATTGACACCGGTTTTGGATCGGACAGACCTGATTGCAGAGGGTGCAATTCTGTGCTTTTCAACAGTACGAAACGAGATCATCCGACTGCCTTATTTTCTGGAGTATTACCGGAAATTGGGCGTCCAGAACTTCCTGATGGTTGATAACGATAGCGACGATGGCACCCCCGATTATCTGGCCGCACAGCCAGACGTGTCACTGTGGCAAACAGCACATAGCTATAAGCTGTCTCGTTTTGGAGTGGATTGGTTAACATGGTTGCAGATCAAGTACGGGCACGGGCATTGGTGCCTGACTGTCGATGCCGACGAGATATTGGTTTACCCGCATAGCGATACGCGTTCGCTTGCACAGTTGACGGGCTGGCTGGATCAGGCCGGGATACAGTCCTTTGGCGCGATGATGCTGGATATGTATCCCAAGGGCGCACTGGACGCGCGGACCTACCAAACAGCTCAAAACCCGTTCGAGATACTGCGCTGGTTTGACGGAGATAATTACCACAGCCAGATGCAGGAGGAATTGCAAAACCTGTGGATACAGGGTGGTGTTCGCGAACGGGTTTTCTTTGCTGACAAACCCGCTCGCGCCCCGACATTAAACAAAACGCCTCTGGTGAAATGGAACAGACGGTTTGCTTATGTCAGCTCTACTCACTCGTTGTTGCCGCGCCATCTGAATCAGGTTTTTGACACCGGTGCGCCAAAGAAAACGGCGGCGAAAACAACAGGTGTTTTGCTGCACAGCAAATTCCTGCACATAGTGGCCGACAAGTCGCGCGAGGAAAAGCAACGCCAACAGCATTTCGCCAACAGCAACCTTTATGATGCCTACTACGACAGCTTGGCACAAAGCCCCGATTTGTGGCATGAAGCCTCTGTTGAATACACCGGTTGGCAGCAACTAGAGGCCTTGGGGCTACTATCCAGCGGCGAATGGCGGTGACCCTGTGGCACAGCTGGCATTTATTGTGAAATATTAGCGCCCTACACCATTTACACAGGGGGAGTTCAGGGGCTATTTTAAAAAGAAAACAAAACGGTGCTGAGGGCAGGCAGTGGGGCAAAATAAGGGAATTTTCCCGAGCCACGCAAAACCCATATTCCTCGACACCACATTAAAGATGTCGTGGTAAACGGTTTTGACGTATATGGTTTGCTAAACACAATGAATGGGAATTAAGTTGGGCGTATTGGCCTCATATCGGTTACGATTAGAACGCCAGCGTTGGCGTGGCCGCGCGTTTCGCAAGCGCCGCGATCTGAAACCGGTATCGGTGCGCACAAAACAGATCAAAAAAGATGACATCATCATCTTTTCAACCATGCGCAACGAACGCATTCGCCTGTCATATTTCCTACGCTACTATCGTGAGTTGGGCGTGAACCATTTTGTCATTGTCGACAACGACAGTGACGACGGGTCGCGCGAATTTCTGGCGGATCAGCCGGATGTCTCGATATGGACAACCACCAAAAGCTATAAGAAGTCGCGCTTCGGGGTGGATTGGTTAAACTGGTTGCTAATGAAATACGGGCACGGCCATTGGACATTAACTGTGGATGTGGACGAATTTCTGGTATTCCCTTTTAGCGATACGCGCTCAATCAAGGCATTGACCGATTGGCTGGATGCGTCCGCGATCCCGTCGTTCAGTGCGATGTTGTTGGATATGTACCCCAAGGGACGCATAGACGCGTTGCCATATCGCTCGGGGCAGAACCCGTTCGAGATTGCGTCGTGGTTTGACAGTGGCAATTACTCGATTTCCAAGAACAATAAGTACGCAAACCTCTGGATCCAGGGCGGGCCGCGGGCGCGGGCATTTTTTCTGGATTCCCCCAAGAATGCCCCCGCCATGAACAAGACTCCGCTGGTCAGGTGGGACCGCAAATATACCTATGTCAGTTCCACCCATTCGTTGCTGCCCCGCACATTGAACCGTGTTTACGATGAATATGGCGGTGAAAAGGCTTCGGGCTGTTTGTTACATGCCAAGTTTCTGGACACATTCGGTGCCAAGGCCAAAGAAGAGCTGGAGCGTGGTCAACATTACGCCAACAGCCATGAATACAAGGCCTATCACGCCGCGATGCAGGAAAACCCTGACCTGTGGTGCAAGTGGAGCGAAAAATACATCAACTGGCGACAATTGGAAATTCTGGGCCTGATGTCCAAGGGGAACTGGGCATGAGCGGGACGGTCGGCGTTGTAATGATGGTGCATGACGCACTGGATCGGGCCTCGCAGGTGGCACGGCATTGGGCCGAGAGCGGCTGCCCCGTTGTGATCCACGTGGACAGCCAAGTGGGGCGCGACGCCTATAAGGAATTTGTTGGCGGCTTGTCCGATTTGCCCGACCTGAAATTTTGTAAACGACATCGTTGTGAATGGGGCACGTGGTCTTTGGTGCAGGCGTCACAAACCGGATCCGAACTGGTGCTGGATTCATTCCCCGATGTGCGCCATGTTTACCTCGCGTCCGGGTCGTGTTTGCCGCTGCGCCCTGTGCAGGAACTGGTTGATTATCTAGCCGAGCGCCCACGCACCGATTTTATTGAATCCGCGACAACGGATGATGTGCCTTGGGCGATTGGCGGGCTAGACGCCGAGCGCTTTACCTTACGGTTCCCGTTCTCGTGGAAACGGCATCGGGACTTGTTCGACGGCTATGTCAGGCTACAACGTCGCTTGCGGTATAAACGCAAAATCCCGATGGGGATGGTGCCGCATCTGGGATCGCAATGGTGGTGCCTGACACGGCGCACGCTGTCGTCCATTCTGGAAGATCAGCAACGCGAAATCTTTGATAATTATTTCAAACGGGTCTGGATCCCTGATGAATCCTACTATCAAACGCTGGCCCGGTTGTTTTCCACCAACATCGAGAGCCGGTCGTTAACCCTGTCCAAGTTCGACTTCCAAGGCAAACCGCACACATTTTATGACGACCACCTGCAATTGCTGCGCCGCTCTGACTGTTTTGTTGCGCGCAAAATCTGGCCGCATGCGGACCGTTTGTATCAGGCTTTTTTGACTGACGAAGACGGCGCTATGAAAAAGTCAGAACCAAACCCCGGCAAGATTGACCGGATATTTGCCAAAGCGGTCGAGCGCCGCATCCGTGGTCGCGCGGGTCTTTATATGCAGAGCCGCTATCCGGTTGAAGATCGCGAAAATGGCGCGACACCGGCACCCTATTCGGTCTTTCAGGGATTTTCATACCTGTTTGAGGATTTTGTACCGTGGTTGGCAAAATCCACCGGATCAACTGTGCATGGACATTTGTTTGCCCCCGACCGTGCCGAGTTTGTTGGCGGCGAGCGTATCTATAGCGGTTGTGTGCCGGATTCTGCCGCAATGCGGGATGCCAACCCCAAGGCATTTTTGACCAATCTGATCTGGAACACCCGTGGCGAGCAGCAATGCTTCCAGTTTAGTCCAAGAGACTTGCAAGATTTGAACTGGTTTATCGCTAAGGATCCGAATGCCAGTATCACTGTGATCACCGGCGCCTGGGTGGTCCCGCTGTTTCATTCTAACCTGAGCTTCGTCGAAATTCGCAGAGACGCGGCGAGATTGCAAAAAATCGAGAGCGATCACCTTAATATTTTGCGCTCTCCATGGGCAAAAGCACGGGTGCGTATCATGACGATGGCTGAGTTTATCGAAGCGCCGATGGAGCCGCTCCAAACTATCATCGATACAATTGGCCCGCGTAACAATCTGCGCACTTTATCAGAAGCGCCAAAGATGGTTGATCTGACCGGATTTGGGAAATTTTTGCAGAACCTGAAAAATCAGGGCATGCACCCACATTTGATGGGAGATTTCCCAAGCGGCGATCACATTGCTCAAGCAACAGCAAAACCACGCAGGCCATATCTGGTTAGAAAGTAACCCACCATGTCTGATAAATTCGACTATTACGTCATACTTGCCGAAAAACGCACCGGATCGAATTTCTTATGCTCAAATCTAAACCAGTTTAAAGGCGTCATCGCACACGGTGAAGCATTTAACCCGTATTTTATCGGGGACGGCAGCAGAACCGATTTGCACGGGGTCACGCTGGCTATGCGCGAGGCCGATCCGCTGCGGTTGCTCAACGAGATCAAGGCCGTGCCCAACAAGTTGGTCGGGTTTCGCTTCTTCTCTAGCCATGACATGCGCGCCTATGACCATTTTATGCCGGACAAACGGTGCGGGAAAATTATTCTGACCCGAAATCCGCTGGAAAGTTACATTTCCGAGCTGATTGCATGGACCACCAACCAATGGAAGTTGGGCAAGGGCGACGTACGAGAAACAGCGCGGGTTCAGTTCAAACTGGAGGAGTTTAGAAAACATGTTGCCGAGTATCAGGCCTTTCAGGTGAAAATCCTGAATGCGCTACAGTGTTCGGGTCAAACAGGGTTTTACATCGCCTACGAGGATATTCAGAACGTAGACGTTCTAAACGGGATGGCCGCGTTTTTAGGGGTAGAGAGCCGGACCGACGGGATTTCTACCAACCTTAGACGGCAAAACCCAGGCAGCCTGCGCGATAAGGTGATCAACTATGATGAAATGGTTGACGCTTTGGCCAGCATGGACCCTTTCAACCTGACCCGCACTCCAAATTTTGAACCGAGACGTGGGCCTGTTGTGCCAAGCTACGTGGCCGCCGCAAAAGCGCCGGTGATGTATTTGCCAATAAAAGGCGGACTCGATGCGCAAATGCGGCAATGGCTGGAGGGGCTGGATCAAGGCGGTAATCTGCTGGACGGGTTCAATCAAAAGACACTGCGCCAATGGAAGCGTAAAAATGCCGGGCACCGTAGTTTTACAATAATCCGGCACCCGGTGGTGCGCGCGCACGCTGCGTTTTGCGAGCATATTCTGGATACTGGCAGCAATGGATACCCAGAGATCCGCGAAAAATTACGAAACGACTATAATCTGCCAATTCCCGAAGGCGCGGTTGACCAGACCTATGACAGACGCACCCACCGCGAGGCGTTCTTGAAGTTCTTGGCATTCCTGAAGGATAATTTACGCGGCCAGACCAGCATTCGGATTGATACCGCATGGGCAAGTCAGTCACAGATACTGCAAGGCTTTGGGCAATTTGCACTGCCAGATATGGTGTTTCGCGAGGATCAGCTGATTGAGGGCTTGGCACAGCTTTGTGAGCAGGTCGGCGTAGATGCTGCCGAATTGCCAGAAAACCCGAACATCCACCCTATCGCGCTAAGCGATATTTATGATGCCGAAATCGAGGCTGCGGTACGGGATATTTATCAGCGCGATTACATGATGTTCGGGTACAAAGCGCTCAGCTAGACCTATCCAATTTGACCTGCGCTAAACATCAATTGAGCGGCTGTTGCAGCCCTTACAATCTCAGTGATGCGGATTTACCCCTGTTGCCATCATCCAGTGGTGCTCTTGGTGGTGCATCCCCATCGCCATGATGCCAAAGAAGCCGATCGCGCGCAGCTTATCCATATCATCCGCGGCCGTGGTCACCGTCAGCACCACGCCCGCGTCGTGTTCAACGGGGCTGAAGGTCCAGTCGCCAACCCCGTTCATGATGCCGGAATGGGCAAACGCCATCCGCTGAATTGCGCTGGTGGTTTTACCCGTGCCGGTGACCGTATACGCAAACCCGTTCTGAACCTCGCTGGTTTGCACAGCGGCGTCGGTGAACACCAGTTCCATATCAACCAGATGTTCGCGTAGCCCGGAAATATCGACCTTGGACCAATCGGTATTTGGATCGGCATTCAGCGCCAACACAATTTCTTCGATTGCGGCAAAGGCGGACTGCCCTTGCTCCGTCGCCGGAAGTGTCATCTCCATGCCGGTGGCCATCGTCGCACCTTGAGCCATATTATGGCCGCTGTGGTCCATATTGTGACCTGTTTCTTGTGCGAATAGGGCGTTGGGCATTCCCAATAGCAGCGCCACGATAAGAGAGTGCTTCATGATACTTGTCCTGTTTTATGTTTCCTGATGCCTGTCTTGCTTGATAACCGGCATACATGGCATGATAGTGATCATGCTACCCTCATTTACTGACCATCTATCGCGCCTTCGTTATGTCACCCGCTCGGTTGCGGATGACACAATGCTGTTTGAACGTGATGACTCTGTGGTGTCGGTGTTTCGCGTCATAAGTGGCGAGGTGCATTTGATGCGGCGTCAACTGGATGGTGCCGAATTCATTTTGCAACGGGCAGGACAGGGTGATTTGCTAGCCGAGGCTTCGATCACCGCCAAGACCTATCATTGCGGGGCCGTCACAAACAAACCCACGGTGCTTGCAATTTTCTCGTGCCGAGATGTTCAAGGCATGATTTCAGATAATCCCGATGCGGCCGCTGCCTTTGTTACACATTTGACATACGAGGTTCGGGAGGCCCGATTGCGGGCGGAAATCGTGTCACTGAAACGGGTTTGTGACCGGCTAGATGCGTGGCTGGCGTGGCATGACGGGGATTTTCCCGAAAAGGGCAGCTGGTACCGGGTTGCAGGTGAAATCGGGGTGTCGCCCGAGGCGCTATACAGAGAGCTTGCGCG
>Ga0209345_10002120_pt1 | contig 22521 bp, 21 predicted proteins | sample Cruoilmetagenom7_FD_187294 | JGI IMG/M metagenome (GOLD analysis project Ga0209345, IMG submission 187294) | Oil polluted marine microbial communities from Coal Oil Point, Santa Barbara, California, USA - Sample 7 (SPAdes) (version 2) | ecosystem: Environmental > Aquatic > Marine > Oil seeps ...
GCGAGCCGATAGTCTACCGCGATGACCGGCATATCCATTTTGCGCGCGATATAAGTGCAGAAACTATGGTGGGACTCGAGGTCCCCGATTACAAAGCCACCGCCATGATAGAAGATGATGACGGGAGTTGTGGCGCTGCGTTCGGCCTGACTATCATATAGCCTTAGCGCTATGTCGCCGGCAGGACCAGGGCAGGAAAAATCTTGTATCCGCGGGAGATCGACTGGGTCCGCTTCCAGCATTGTCGTCATCATATTGTACATTTCGCGAGCTGCGGCGGGCTCGACCTCGGACATCAGCGGCTGGTCTGATTCCGCCATCATCGTCAAAACCATCTGCACATCAGGGCGCACAAAAGCATCGGTCATCTATCATCTCCAGCCGTTTAATTAACCGATTAGATCAGCCTGCATTGATAAGGCAAGTGCCAATCGCGCCCGGCGTCCCAAACAAATGCTTTATCCCTATTAGTTTTTATGGTTTGAAAGATGACGCATTGCTGCTCTAGAGCGGGTTGCGTAATAACGATAAAGGCACGGAAAATCCATTATGGCCACCGCATTGAAGCAGGAAGAATCAAATAGTCCCAACCCCGACGGCACTGAAAATGTTGTCGTTCGTTTTGCCGGTGATAGCGGCGACGGGATGCAGTTGACGGGGGGGCAATTTACCCTGTCAACCGCGCTGGCGGGCAGTGATCTGGCAACTTTCCCCGATTTTCCTGCCGAAATTCGCGCTCCGCAGGGCACATTATTCGGCGTGTCCGCCTTCCAGATCAACTTCGGCAGTCGCGCGATTGAAACCGCAGGTGATCAGCCGGACGTGCTGATCGCGATGAATCCGGCGGCTTTGAAGACCAATGTCGAAGCCTTGCGTCCCGGCGGTCTGATCATCGCCGACTCCGGCGAGTTCGGAAAACGGAATCTCGACAAGGCAAAATATGAGAATAACCCTCTGGAAGACGGGTCTCTGGCGAAATGGAAATTGCTCAAACTGGATATTTCCGCGCTGACGCTCGAAGCGGTCAAGCCGTTCGGGCTGGGTAATAAAGAGGCCCTGCGCTGCAAGAACATGTGGACTCTGGGACTCGCGCTGTGGATGTTCGAACGCGACCGGCAGCCGATTGTCGACTGGTTGAAGAGCAAGTTTGCGAAATTGCCGGACGTCGCGGAGGCCAATATTGCGGCGCTCAACGCGGGCCATGCTTATGGCGAAACGGCAGAATTGTCCGGCGACGGCCTTGGCAGTGGCCATCTGACGTCCCGGACAGTCGGAGCCGCTCCGTCGGCGCCGGGCCTCTATCGCACCGTGACCGGAGCAGAAGCTCTCTCGCTTGGTCTCGTCGCTGGTGCGCAACTGGCCGACCTGCCGATGTTTTTTGGCGGTTATCCGATTACGCCAGCCTCGGCGATCCTGCATCATCTGTCGCGCCTGAAAGAATTTGGCGTGACAACATTCCAGGCCGAAGATGAAATTGCAGCCATCGCTGCGGCGATTGGCGCGAGCTATGCCGGAAAACTGGGTATTACCTCATCATCCGGTCCCGGCATTGCGCTGAAAGGCGAGGCGATGGGGCTGGCAATCATGACCGAATTGCCGCTGGTGATTGTCAATTCGCAGCGCGGCGGCCCTTCGACCGGCCTGCCGACCAAGACCGAGCAATCCGACCTCTATCAGGCCGTCTATGGGCGCAATGGCGACGCCCCGATGCCGGTGATTGCGGCCCGGTCGCCAAGCGATGCGTTTGAATGTGCGATCGAGGCGGTGCGGATTGCGGTGCAATATATGACTCCGGTCATGTTGCTCACCGACGGCTATATTGCCAATGCGGCAGAGCCATGGAAAATACCCGATGTCAGCGGTCTGGAATCGTTCCCGACCAGCTTCCTGGAAACAATGCCCGAAGACGGATTGAAGCCTTATGCGCGCGACGAGAAGCTGGCGCGGCCATGGATCAAACCGGGCACGCCGGAATTGATGCACCGTATTGGCGGCATCGAAAAAGGCATTGATACCGGCCATATTGATTATGGCGCGGCCAACCACCAGAAAATGACCGAGATCCGGCGTGACAAGGTCCTGGGTGTTGCAGATAGCATCCCGGATCAGGATGTCGCGATGGGCAAGGCTGGCGGCAAGCTGGCGGTTGTCGGCTGGGGCTCGACCTTCGGGCCGATCCATCAGGCGGTCCGCCGGGCCGTGGCAGCGGGCAAGGACGTGTCCCATATCCACATCCGGAATATCTGGCCGATGCCGAAAAATCTCGGAGACCTGCTGAAAAGCTATGACCGGGTGATCGTTCCGGAAATGAATATGGGACAGCTGAAAACGGTGTTGCGCGATCAGTATCTGGTCAATGCCAGGCCGGTGAACAAGGTTTCCGGCCAGCCCTTTACCATCGCCGAGATCGAGACGGCGATCGAGGAGAATCTGTCATGAACGAGATGACCAAAATCACAACGACGCTGAAAGACTGGGAAACCGATCAGGAAGTACGCTGGTGCCCCGGCTGCGGCGATTATGCCATTCTCAAGGCCGTACAGCGGACAATGCCGGATCTCGGCGCTGATCCGTCCAAGACGGTGTTCATTAGCGGCATTGGCTGCTCCTCACGTTTTCCTTATTATATGGAAACCTACGGGTTCCATACCATCCACGGTCGCGCGCCGGCGGTGGCCACCGGCGTAAAGCTGGCCAATCCGGAACTGGACGTGTGGATCATCACCGGCGACGGTGACGCGCTGTCGATCGGCGGCAATCACACGATGCACTTGCTGCGGCGCAATCTCGATTGCCAGGTGATGCTGTTCAACAACGAGATTTACGGCCTGACCAAGGGCCAATATTCGCCGACCAGCCGTCAGGGCACACAAAGCCCGTCGACGCCTTATGGCTCGGTTGACCGGCCTGCGTCGCCCTGTGCCTTTGCGCTGGGAGCGGGGGCGCGCTTCGTTGCGCGCGGTATCGATGTCCACAAGGGGCTGCCCGATGTTCTGAAAGGGGCGCATGCGCATAAAGGCGCATCCTTCATCGAGATTTTCCAGAATTGCATCGTCTATAACAAGGATGTGTTCGAGGAATTTGCGGCCAAGAAAACCGCAGCCGATACGCAGCTGCATCTGGTTGATGGCGAACCCATGCTGTTCGGGAAGGGTAGCAAGGGCATCACATTGAATCGCAAGACGCTGCAACTGGAAGTCGTCGATGTCGTCGATGGGGACTGGGAAGCCGCCGGCGTGATTGTCCATGACGTCACCAACCGTTCGGTGGCGCATATGCTCGTCGAAATGCAGTTTGGCGATTTTCCGATGGCTCTCGGCGTGCTCTATAATGATCCGCGGCCGACATTCGAAGCCGCTGTTGTTGCGCAGAACGAAGCGGCAGCGGCTGGCAAGAAGCCGGATTTGCAGGCTTTATTGAGCAAGGGTCAGACCTGGACGGTGGCTGAGGGCGGGCCGGAACTGTAAAGATTCTGGACTCGCACGAAGACACGAAGGCACTAAGATGTCGGCGTGGAACGTATTGAAGAATTCGCCAAAGTCTGTGTTGATTGTGGTTTCTGGCTGCACAAGGAGTTGGGCCCGGGACTGCTTGAATCTGCCTATGAAATATTGCTTTGCGAGAGTTTGAAAGAGAAAGGTCTTTCTGTCGAAAGACAGAGGATCATTCCTATCGTCTTCAAGGGACGAGTTTTGGACGAGGCCTTTCGGGCTGACCTGATCGTCGAAAACCGACTGTTGATAGAGTTGAAGTCTACCGAACGCTATGCACCAGTTCACGCCAAGCAGCTTTTGACCTATCTCCGTCTGATGGAATTACCGCTCGGTTTCCTGATGAACTTTGGCGCAGCCACTTTCAAAGAAGGCGTAAAACGCATAGCCAATGATTATTATGCCATCTAAGCACCTCTTTCTTCGTGCCTTCGTGTCTTCGTGCGAGATAAAATTTTGGACAATCTAACCCACAGCCTCGCCGGTGCCGTTCTCGGCCAGATGGGCCTCAAGAAGAAAACCGGTCTCGGCATGGCGACGCTGATCATCGCCGCCAATATTCCCGATATCGACGCGGTGACGACCTTGCTCGGCGGGGTGCAGCATCTGGCGCTCCGGCGCGGGATCACGCACGGGCCGATTGCGATTTTGCTGCTGCCGCTGCTGCTGACCGGGATCATGATAGGGTTCGACCGCTGGCAGACGAAGCGCGGAAAGCGGCCGGCGGATCGATTGCCCATTCACAAGGGCTGGCTGCTGGCGCTGGCCTATATCGGCTGCCTCAGCCATCCGGCACTGGACTGGCTCAACAGCTATGGCATCCGCCTACTGGAGCCCTTTTCGTCGCAATGGTATTATGGCGACAGTATTTTCATCATCGATATATGGATGTGGATCGCCCTGATTGCGGGTGTCTGGATTTCGCGGCGGCGCGAGAAACGCGGGGCGGATAACTGGCAACGGCCCGCGTGGATCAGCTTCGCTGCGATCTGCGCCTATATTTTTGCCAACGGACTGATCACCGGGAAGGCCGAAGCGGAGACTAAATCACTGCTCGATAGCCAGGTTGCCAACGTCGAGGCGAATGGTGCAGCTAATATGGTTGTGGCAAACCCCGTGCCGCTCCAGTTCTGGAAGCGGGAGATATTGTGGCGGAATGAATTCGCTTACGGATCAGGCGCTTATGATCTGTTTGCTGGGCTGGCTCTCAATGAAAAACAGGCCATGCCTGAATCCAGCCGGATGCTTTTTCCCGAGCTGGCAACAGCCAGCGATGACGCAGCAGCATTCCTGTTCTGGTCAAGAATGCCGGTTATCGAGCGGGATGGCAGCACTATAATCGTCAGAGACCAGCGCTTCATGGACCCGCTGGTCGGCGACCGGTTCTCGGTGCGGGTGAATGTCCGAAAAGACAGGTTGGAGCCAGCGCTTCCCTGAGTCATGGAACGACCATGACAAAACCCAAAATCATCTGGTTCCGCCGCGATTTGCGCCTTTCTGACCAGGCCGCTGTCGCCGCTGCCACTGCATCCGACGGCCCGGTCATTCCGGTCTATATTCTCGACGATGAAACGCCGAAACACCGCATCATGGGCGGCGCCTCGCGCTGGTGGCTGCACCGGTCATTGGAAGAATTGGAAGCATCTTTAAAGAATCTGGGGTCCCGGCTGATCCTACGCCACGGGCCGACTTCAGAGCATTTGGCCGAAATTGTCAAGTCGACTGGAGCGAATGAAGTGCATGCGCTGCATCATTACGAGCCCTGGTGGATCAATGCCGAGCGAATGTTGGAAAAGTCTCTCGGCGATGAGGCTCGGCTGATCCTGCACAACGGCAATTATTTGCTGCCGCCGGGCACGGTGACGACGGGAGCCGGTACGCCCTATAAAATCTACACGCCGTTCTGGAAGGCGCTGCGCCAGCATATGCCGCCGGGGGAAGCTTTGCCTGCGCCTGACGAGCTAGACGCACCCGATCACTGGCCGGACAGCGATGCGCTGGACGACTGGGGTCTATTGCCAACCAAGCCCGACTGGGCTGCCGCCTTCGGGGACCACTGGCAACCCGGATCGGCGGGCGCAGAAGACAATCTCGAGGATTTCGTCGATAAAGCCGCAGACTATGACGAGGGCCGCAATCTGCCTTCGCAGGAACTTGTTTCCCGCCTGTCGCCACATCTCCATTTTGGCGAGATCAGCCCGGCGACTGTCTGGAACCGGCTGGCTGGGCAGGGCAGCAAGGTCGAGACCTATTGCAAGGAACTGGTCTGGCGCGACTATGCGCAAAATGTGATCGACCAGTTTCCCCAATATGGCGGCGAGAGCTATCGCGAGAAAATGCGGGCGCTGCCGTGGCGGGATACGGGTGATGATGATGTCAAAGCCGACTTCAAGGCTTGGCGCGAAGGCAAGACCGGCTATCCGATCGTCGATGCGGGGATGCGCGAATTGTGGGCGACCGGCTGGATGCACAATCGCGTCCGGATGATCGCGGCAAGTTTCCTGATCAAGCATCTGCTGATCGACTGGCGCGAGGGTGAAAAATGGTTCTGGGATACGCTGGTCGATGCCGATTACGCCTCCAACAGCGTCAACTGGCAATGGGTATCGGGCACCGGCGTCGATAGCAATATGTTTGTCCGGATCATGGCGCCGCTGACGCAGTCGGAGAAATTCGATGCCGGGGATTATATCCGGCAATGGGTTCCGGAATTGGGCGATATTGACGATCCCTATATCCATGACCCGGAAGAATATGACTGCAAACCCGCGCAATATCCGGCTAAGATCATTGGCCATCGGGAGGGGCGTGAAAGGGCGCTCTCGGCTTATCGGGAGGTGAAATGATGACGGATCGGATGAGTGGAAAGTTTTGCGTTATCACCGGTGCTGCCCGCGGCATCGGCAAGGCTATTGCAAGAGCCTTTGTCGACGAAGGCGCCACGGTGCTGCTAACCGATTGCGATGAGGAGACATTGGGCGCGACCGGTGAGGAGCTGGATTGCGAGACACTGTTTCTGAATGTGCAGGACGAAGCCGAATGGGCGCGGCTCGCCGCTTTATATCCGGTTGCAGATGTTGTCGTGAACAATGCGGGGGTGACCGGCTTTGAAAATAGCGTCGGTCCGCACGACCCGGAACATGCCTCGCTCGAAGACTGGCGTGCGGTGCACCGGGTCAATCTTGACGGGACCTTCCTCGGTTGCCGCTATGCGATCAGGGCGATGAAGGAAAAGGGCTCGGGATCGATTATCAATATCTCGTCGCGATCCGGGCTGGTCGGCATACCGGGGGCAGCCGCTTATGCCTCGTCCAAGGCCGCGATTCGCAATCACAGCAAGTCGGTCGCGCTCTATTGCGCGCAGCAGGGCTGGCAAATTCGCTGCAACTCGATCCACCCCGCCGCGATCATGACGCCGATGTGGGAACCGATGCTGGGGGCAGGTGAGGCGCGAGCGGAGACGGAGGCCGCGCTGGTCCGGGACACGCCTCTGCAACGCTTTGGCAAGGCAAGCGAAGTGGCGGCCATTGCGGTCCTTCTGGCGTCCGATGAAGCGGGCTATATCACCGGATCGGAACTGAATATCGATGGCGGTATTCTCGCCGGATCCGCCGCCGCGCCGGGCAAGTAAACTAAGGGATAGTTCTACGTTGCCAAGCGCTTAGCGCTAGTCCATATTTACCGGCATGAACGTGGAAACTCCCAAGCGCGGACAACATTTGCTGGATGCACGCAAACGCTTCGCCATCGGCGGCGGTTTTTTCGCGCGCCTGTTTGCCCCGGGTTTTCATCATATTCTCGACCGGATCGATGCCGGAATGGATCATGGCACGTTCGAAGGCAAGCTGCCTGATGGCACCACCCGGATATTGGGTGGGCGCGGCGAGGGGCCGATGGCAGAAATCCGGTTGCACAGCTGGAATGCGTTGCTGCGACTGATCAATGGCGGGTCGGTTGGCTGGTATCGGGCCTGGGAACTGGGCGAGTGGGACAGTCCGGATCTGGTGCCGGTATTCGACCTGTTTACCCGCAATCGCGCCGGGCTGAAAAGCACCGGCCGACCGTCCGGCTTCTTCAACTGGATGGTCAAACGCCGCCACAAGAAGCGCGGCAATGACAAACGGCGTGCGCGGCAGAATATCCAATATCATTATGATCTCGGCAATGACTTCTACCGGCTCTGGCTGGACGAAAGCATGAGCTATTCCAGTGCGATCTTTGCCGACGCGAAAGACAGTCTCGAGCAGGCGCAGCGCAACAAGGTCGCGGCGATTGCGCAGCGACTGGCAACCAAGCCGGGCGACAGTGTTCTGGAAATCGGCTGTGGCTGGGGCGCCTTGTCGGGCAGTCTGGCGCGCGATCATGGGCTGAAAGTAACCGGCATATCGCTATCCGACGAACAGACGGCATGGGCGCGGGCTCATCATCGCGAGGCGCAATTTCTGATTCAGGATTACCGCGACGTTGAAGGGCAGTTTGACGCTATCGCCAGTGTCGAAATGGTGGAAGCGGTGGGGCAGCAATATTGGCCCGATTTCCTTGATTGCATCGCACGCAATCTCAAGCCGGGAGGCCGGGCGGCGTTGCAATATATCTGCATTGCAGACGATATATTCGAGCAATATGCATCCAGCGCGGACTTTATCCAGACCTATATATTTCCCGGCGGCATGCTGCTGTCGGAGAGCCGTTTTCGGGCGCTGGCCGAGGAGCGCGGCCTGCAGTGGACGGATCAGAAGAATTTTGGCCTCGACTATGCACGGACGCTGAAAATCTGGCGCGAACGCTTTGACGCTGCGGTTGATCGCGGGGACTTGCCGACCGGATTTGACGAGAAATTCGTCCGCTTGTGGCGCTACTATCTCGATTATTGCGAGGGTGGTTTCCGCGGCGGCGGGATCGACGTTGCGCAGTTTACACTGATAAAAGAATGATAATAACGGGAGAGTAGATGATGAGGTTGTGGGGAACACTGGCGGTGCTGAGCACCGTCTGTCTGAGTGTGACGGCGTGCGAGCAGGTACAAAAAGTGGCGGCGGATGCGGCGGGTCTGCCGACCGACAAGAATATCCTGTTCTGGACCGATTCCCAGCGGGACAAGGCGTTCCGGATGATGCACACTCTGGTGCCGTCCAACACGATTGCCGCTGGTGATGAACCGAAAATTCTGGAAACTGGTACGGCCTTGCCGGACAGTTTCGAGGTCGCCGGTAAGCCACTGTCGGTCAATGACTATATGGAGCAACAAAGACTGGCCGGGATGGTCATTCTGCGGGATGGCAAAATCCGCAAGGAAGAATATCGCCGCGATTTCGAACAGGATGATCGCTGGACATCCTTCTCCGTCGCCAAGTCTCTGGTCTCGACCCTGGTAGGCGCCGCGATCAAGGACGGCTTTATCAAGTCGATCGACGATCCGCTGACTGACTATATCCCGGAGCTGAAGGGCAGCGGATATGACGGGGTCACTGTACAGCAGTTGCTGACGATGACCTCCGGGGTGAAATGGAACGAGGATTATGGCGATCCGAAATCCGATGTCGCGCTGTTCAACAACACCAAGCCGGTCGACGGAATGGACCCTATCATCGTCTATATGAAGACGCTGAAGAATGAGGCGCCTCCGGGGACACGCTGGCAGTATAATACCGGTGAGACCAATTTGATCGGCGTGCTGGTGGCCAAGGCAACAGGCAAGACATTGTCTGAATATTTGTCCGAAAAGGTCTGGAAACCTTATGGAATGTCACAGAATGCCGAATGGTTGCTCAACGAGGGTGGCAAGGAAATCGGCGGCTGCTGTATTTCCGCGACGGTAAGGGACTATGCCCTATTCGGGCAGTTCGCGATGAATGGCGGCAAGATCGGCGAGACGTCGGTGGTGCCCGATGGCTGGTTTGACAAGGCCGGGAAGAAACAGGCGGATATCGGCGTGCCTAGCCGCGGTTATGGCTATCAGTGGTGGACTTTTGATGACGGCAGTTTCGCGGGCCAGGGGATTTTTGGCCAGGGGATTTTCATCGACCCGGCGCACAAGCTGGTCATCGCGACCAACGGCAACTGGCCGAGCGCATCACCCGACAAGGAAAAGAATCAGCGGATCGCGTTCTTCGAAGCGGTGAAAAAATATGTGGCAGCCGAGCCGCCAGAGAGCTGAGCAAATCCGTCAGCTGACCCGGAAATGCTCGCCGGTTTCAAAATCGCTGGCGAGTATTTCAACCAGCCGGTCGGCGACCGCCGAGGGTGGTTTGACACTGGCCGGGTCTTCACCGGGATAGGCGCTGGCGCGCATTTCGGTGCGGGTTTTGCCGGGATCGACAATGGCTGTACGAATCTTGCCCAAATTGCGCATTTCTTCACCATAGCTGAGCACAAGTGTCTCCAGCGCGGCCTTTGATGCACCATAAGCACCCCAAAATGCCCGTGGCTTTCGTGCTACGCTGCTGGTGATCGCCAGCAGCCGGGCGTTTTCGCTCTTGCGGAGCATCGGATCAAAGCCGGCAATGAGGGCTTGTTGCGCGATCAGGTTGAGTGTCAGGATTTTGTTAAACTCTTTGCCATCAATCGCCGGAACCGGTCCCAGTGTCCCCAGCATCGCCGCGTTAAGAACCAAAATATCCAGTCCATCCCAGCGTTCGGCAATCGCCGCGGCGAGGCGTCCAATGCTGTCACCATCGGTCAGATCGAGCGGCGCGATCGTGGCGTGGCCTCCCGACCGGTGGATTTCCTCTTCGATCTTTTCCAGGCCATCCGCGTTGCGCGCGGTAATCACGACATGCGCGCCCTCTTTGGTAAGCGCCAACGCTGTCGCCGCGCCGATGCCACGGCTTGCGCCTGTAACGAGCGCGAGTTGACCGTCAAATTTCATTGTCAGCTTGCGGTTTGCTTGAGGCGAGGCATGTCGCCCGACGGTTCATGGTCCCGCGCGGTGCCGGATGAGTCGGAACGCTCGTTGAGCATGCTGAGCTGATCCGGTTCTTCCTCTCCGTCGCGATCGGTGAGGGCGGTGGGATAGGCACCCGTAAAACAGGCATCGCAGTATTGCGGCTGGATGTCGTGGCGGGTGTCTTCACCCGCAGCGCGGTAGAGACCGTCGATGGAAACGAAAGCGAGGCTGTCTGCCTGGATGAATTCGCGCATTTGCTCGATCGACTTGCGGGCCGCGAGCAGCTTTTCGCGCTTCGGTGTGTTCACGCCATAGAAGCAGCTGTGCATGGTCGGAGGGCTGGCGATCCGCATATGGACTTCGGCCGCACCCGCTTCGCGCATCATCTGGACGATTTTCAGGCTGGTGGTGCCGCGCACGATCGAGTCGTCGACCAGTACGATTTTCTTGCCGTTGACCAGCGGGCGGTTGGCGTTGTGCTTGAGCTTGACGCCGAGATGCCGGACCCCATCGCCCGGCTGGATGAAGGTGCGACCGACATAATGGGACCGGATAATGCCAAGATCGAAGGGGATGCCTGATTCTTCAGCAAAGCCGAGCGCTGCAGGGGTGCCACTGTCCGGGACCGGGATGACATAATCTGCGGAGACCGGGCTTTCCATCGCCAGTTGCGCGCCGATTCCCTTGCGCACGCTGTAAACCGAATTGCCATCGACGATCGAGTCGGGGCGCGAAAAATAGACCTGTTCAAAAATGCACGGCCGGGCCTGGGCCTTGGGAAAGGGGCGATGCGAACGCAGTTCACCATTGGTGACCACGATCAGTTCGCCGGGTTCGACACTGCGGACATATTCCGCACCAACCAGATCGAGCGCAACGGTTTCGGAAGCAAAGACATAGGCTTCCCCGATTCGGCCCATGACCAGCGGACGGATGCCGAGTGGATCGCGGCAGGCGATCATGCCTTCCGCGGTCATGCAGATCAGCGAATAAGCGCCTTCGACCTGTCGCAGGGCATCGATGAACTTGTCGAGCAGGGTGCGATATTTGGACGTCGCCACCAGGTGGATGATGACCTCGGTATCGCTGGTCGACTGAAAAATCGAACCATGGCGGACCAGTTCGTCCCGCAATGCCAAGGCATTGGAAATATTACCATTATGGGCAATGGCGAAGCCGCCTGAAGCGAGATCGGCTTCGAGTGGCTGGACGTTGCGCAATGTGCCGGCACCAGTGGTTGAATAGCGGACATGGCCGCAGGCCGAATCGCCGCGCAGACGGTGGATCACTTCTTCGCTGTCGAAATTGCCGGCGACCGGACCCAGCGCGCGATGGCTGTAAAATTCCTTGCCGTTGCGGCAGGTAATGCCGGCAGCTTCCTGTCCGCGGTGCTGAAGAGCGTGCAGACCGAGCGCAACCATGGCGGCTGCGTCGTCAATGCCGGCGACTCCAAAAACGCCGCACTCTTCCCGCAGCTTGTCATCTTCAAACGGGTGGGTTGTCAGCATATCTCACCTGGCATGTAATTGGTCGGGCGCGGGATGCCTGCCATATAGGTACGAAAGGGCGGTTTGTCTGCCCCCAATGTCATAAAATCATAATATTGCGTGATTGGACAGAACGGGGCTCTGCCAATTGCGCCATTAGCCGTTGCAAGGGAGCAAATCGCGGCTTAATCCACTGCCATGACAAAATGCGAACATGATCGAGAGAGCGGAAATACGATCCAGCCGAAATATGATTCGAACGGCCTGATCACCGCGGTTGTCAGCGATGATTCGTCCGGCGAACTGCTGATGCTGGCCCATATGAATGCCGAGGCCCTGCAGCTGACCCAGGAAAGCGGCATCGCGCATTTCTATTCCCGGAGTCGGCAATGCCTGTGGAAGAAAGGCGAAACATCCGGCAATATATTGACGGTGTCCGAGATGCGGATTGATTGCGATCAGGATGCGCTGTGGATCAAGGCTGTGCCAGCGGGCCCGGCCTGCCATACCGGCCGGAGAAGCTGTTTTTACCGCAAGATCGTCGATGGCAAGCTGGAGCCTGTCGTTTGAGTCGCAGCTTGATGTTGGTTTTGGCTCTGGTGCTGGCGGGCTGTGGCCAGAAGCCATCCGGTCCCGAAGAGCCGGACCGAGAGCTTTCTGTTTTGGAGCAAGCCGCGATTGATGCGGGCGTTATTCCCGATGTCCGCAACGTCACGCTTTCCGGTGCTTTTGAACGGCGGAGCGATTTGGGAACCGACAGTTTTTGCGCGGTCGGCAATGACGAAAATGGCTATCAGGTCGGGATGATTGCAGTGTTCGGGCCGGAAACCAAATGCGAGGGCCTAGGCGAAGCGGAACGCGATGGTGAAAATGTCAAAATCACGCTGAACAGCGAGAAAAAATGCACGTTCACGGCCCGCTTTGACGGAGTGGAGCTACAACTACCCGGTAGCCTGCCAGAAGCCTGCGCAAGCTATTGCAGTCCGCGTGCCGGTTTTGAAGGGGTCAGCTTCTACATGATCGGAGAGGGGGACGCGGTTGCCCGGTCGACGGGCGGACGTGATTTTGAAAATCTGTGCCCCGGCAGCTAGACTTGACGTTTACGTTAGCGTAAGCTATCCCAGATGAATGTCGAAGCCGCCTAACCATGCCGAACTGGATACGCCCGATCTGAAGAATAGGGAAACCTATACGATTTCGGACCTGTCAGAAGAATTTGGCGTCACCGCCCGTGCTTTGCGATTCTATGAGGACGAGGGGCTTATCGCTCCACACCGCAAGGGCTTGTCACGCGTGTACACCAAACGCGACCGGGCGCGCCTTGCGTGGATCATGCGGGCGAAGAATGTCGGGTTCAGCCTGACGGAAATCCGTGATATGATCGATCTCTATGATCTTGGTGACGGACGCAGAACGCAGATGCAGGTTACTGTCGAAAAATGTCAGGAAAAGGTCGATACGCTGAAAAAGCAGCGGGCCGATATCGACAGCTCGATCAAGGAACTGACCGGCTTTATCAAGACTGTGCAGGACGCCATGGCGGACGCAAAAGCGCAGCAGCAGTAGAGGATAAACGCCGGAAATATCCGGCCCATCCATTTGAGCAGAAAGTAATATATCATGCCCAGTTACACCGCACCGATCGGCGAAGTCCGGTTCATCCTCAACGAAGTTCTCCATCTCGAACAATATGCGAATGTCCCCGGCTTTGAAAACGCGACGCCGGAAATGGTCGACGCGATCCTCACCGAGGCGGGGAAATTTTCGTCAGAAGTGCTCCATCCGCTTAATCAAATCGGCGATGAAGAAGGGTGCACCCGTCATGCCGACGGCTCTGTCACCACGCCGACGGGTTTCAAGGACGCCTATCAGCAATTGACCGACGGCGGCTGGACGACCTTGTCATCGCCCGAGGAATTTGGCGGGCAGGGCCTCCCCCGTGTCGTCGGCAATGCGGTCATGGAATTCATGGTCTCTGCCAACCAGGCGCTGGAGATGTACAGTGGCCTGACCCAGGGAGCGATTGCCTCGATTCTTACCGAAGGGAGCGAAGAGCAGAAGCAGACCTACGCCACCCAGATGATTTCCGGAAAATGGACCGGAACGATGAACCTGACCGAGGCGCATTGTGGCACCGATCTGGGGCTTATCCGGACCAAGGCGGAACCCATGCCGGGCGGCAGCTATGCGATCACCGGCCAGAAGATTTTCATCTCTGCCGGCGAGCATGACATGGCGGAGAATATCATCCACCTCGTGCTGGCCAAGACGCCAGGTGCGCCGGACAGTTCCAAGGGCATTTCGCTCTTCATTGTACCGAAATTTCTGGTCAACGAGGATGGATCGCTGGGCGAACGCAATGGTGTGAGCTGTGGCTCTATCGAGGAAAAAATGGGCATTCACGGCAATGCGACTTGCGTGATGAACTATGACGGCGCGACCGGCTATATGGTCGGCGAGGAGAATAAAGGCCTGCGGGCGATGTTCATCATGATGAACGCGGCGCGTCTTGGCGTCGGGCTGCAAGGTCTGGCACAGGGCGAAATCGCTTATCAAAATGCTGTCATTTATGCTGGTGACCGGCGACAGGGCAGGGCGCTGACCGGGCCACAGGATCCGGAAGAGAAAGCGGACACATTATTTGCTCACCCCGATGTGCGGCGGATGCTGATGGATGGTAAGGCGTTTACCGAGTCGATGCGGGCACTGGTCCTGTGGGGCGCTTTGCAGGTTGATCTCGCGGACAAGGCCGAAACCGAAGAGGATCGTCAATTCGCCAATGATCTGGTCAGCCTGCTGACCCCAGTGATCAAGGGCTATGGCACCTATATGGGCTATCAGATCGCGACGGAATCACAGCAGGTCTATGGTGGTCATGGCTATATCAAGGAATGGGGCATGGAGCAGTTTGTGCGCGATGCCAGGATTGCGATGATCTATGAAGGCACCAACGGCATCCAGGCGATGGACCTCGTCGGGCGCAAGCTTGGCCAAAATGGTGGCCGTGCGGTCCAGGCCTTTTTCAAGGTGATCGCCGACGAGATTGGCGAAGCGAAAGGCCACGACAAGCTGTCCGGATTTGCCGAAGCGCTGGAAAAGGCCAATGGCGAACTGCAAAAAGCAACGATGTGGTTCATGCAGCATGGCATGGCCAATCCGAACAATGCCGGTGCCGGCGCCTATCATTATATGCACCTCATGGGCATCGTCTCGCTCGGGCTGATGTGGCTGCGGATGAGCAAGGCGGCGCAGGCCACTCTCGACGCAGGGACCGACAATCCGAAATATTATGAAGCCAAGCTGGTGACGGCGCAATATTTCGCAGAGCGTTTTCTGCCCGATACCGGTTCATTGCGTCGCAAGATTGAAGGCGGTGCCGACTCTATCATGGGTCTGGATCCGGAGATGTTTGCCGTCGCCTGACCGATTTTATCGCGCGGCTTCATTCCGTTCCGCCTGTTGGTAGGCGTCTTCCCAATCGGTCAGATTTCGCCGGGCATCCTGTACAAAGGGTGACCGGCGAATGCCCCACAGGGCGAGATCATTGGCAACGCGGCCAAGCAGCCGCATCGGACGTTTTACCTGCACCAGCAGGATGACCCGGCGCTGATCGGTATGGTTGTGCACGTCGTGATAATAGCTGTCGTCGAATATCAGCCATTTTCCGGCCTCCCAGAACAGATCGGTATCTTCGACCTGCATCACGCATTTCTCCGGCCTGTCGGGGACGATCAGTCCGAGATGACAAGTGACCAGACCACGGGTGACTCCACGGTGGCGGGGAATTTTGGCTCCGGGCTCGAGGATAGAGAAAAACGCCGAGTTGAGATCGGGTATCTGTCGAACCAATTCTGCCGTAACCGGGGCCCGCGCGCAATTTTCCGCTACTTCATAGCCATAACCGATCAGGAAGAACGAGCGCCAGTTGCCGTCGCCGGCGATCCGGGCATGGTCGGGGGAAATATCCTTGAGCGGCGGTACCGCGTCGCGGTGGCGCAGGATTGTCGCTGCCTCCTGTGCGATATCCCGCCAGCGCTCCGTCAGTCGTTCGGTCCACGGAAAAGCCGGGGCAGAAAGAATCGGTTCGGTGGGAATTTTTGAATGGGCTGTCGATATTCTGTTCATTGCGCCGCGAAGGCGCTTGCCAACCCTGATGATCAATGGCCGGCTGGCTGTTTTCGTGACTGTATCATACGCTACTGGAATTTTGTTCCCGGACATGGCTCGCAACCTTTCTCTTGAAATGCCCCGGACCCGTTTTCCCGATTTTATATGGTGGAATGTGACCATTTTTCGACGAACTCTGGCCAACAATCTGTCAAAGGCAACTGTCGCCTTCGGTTGCGACGAACGGTGTTTCGTCACAGATAGACTACATAAATCAACAGCTTAGCGTCTATCGTGCCCATATAGTCGATGGTTGCTGGACCCGCGAGCGGGCTTCCGCCACAACAGCTGTGACAGGGGAATGATACGCATAAGGAGTATATGCAATGCATTCCAAAATAGCCTTGAACAGCCTGCGCCGGATGACCCCCTATCTGATCACCGCCGGATTGGGATTATCGGTCGCAGCCAGTGCCGCACAAACGGCCCCTTCAGATGACACGCCGTCGGAAATTCCGGCCCCGACCGTCGATACCGATGGTGATGGTGTCATGGATGCCTGGGATCGTGATGGTGATAGCCAGCCCGATGCCTGGGATACTGATGGGGACAGCCAGCCCGACCGGCTCGACGCGGACGGGGATGGCAAGCCCGACTAGATCAGCAACGCGCTCTTCTATCGAACACCGGGCCTATTGCTGGTCCGGTGTTCTTTTATTTTCGAACACTTCATGAAACATGCTGAGCATGGCCGCTTTGCTCTGTCGGTCTGCCGATGCGTTATATTTGATCGCATCCATTGATCCGGAGCTGCCGCTGATATCGGTGAAGCCATGGAGCACGCCGGAATAGATATGGATATGACAATCGGCGCCGGCAAAATCCATTTCCTCCATGAAAGCGCGCATTTGCTTGGGCGGAACGAGCGGGTCGGCGCGGCCATGGCAGACCAGGATGCGTGATTTTATGGTTCCGCGCTTGGCCGGTAACGGTGTCGCAAGCAGGCCGTGAAAACTGACCACCAGGGCGAGGTCTTCACCCCCGCGTGCCATTTCGAGTACGATTTCACCGCCCATGCAATAGCCGATCGCACCGATACGGTTATTGCCCAGTGTCGACCGCCTGCGCAATTCTTCGAGGGCAAAGCGGAATCGTTCCCGATAATATTCCGCATCCGCACGCAATGTGTCCGCCAGCGCGCGCGCTTCACGCATATTGTCGATGGGACCCTTGCCATAAAGGTCGCAGACCATTGCGCTATAGCCCTTGGAGGCAAGCCATCTGGCCCGTTCAAACATTTGCTTGTTCGGCCCCATGATGGTCGGAACGATCAATATGGCCGCACGCGGATAGCGGCTGGGTTGAGCCATATAGCCGGCTAATTCTACGTCACCATGCCGATAGGTGAACTGCTGGACCTCTATCGAACTCATTCTTCGGGCAAAAACTCTGGAACGGATAGATAGCGTTCGCCGGTATCATAGTTGAAACCGAGAATTTTGGCCTGATTGCCGAGTTCCGGCAGCTTCTGTGCGATCGCGGCTAGCGTGGCACCGGAGGATATGCCAACCAGCATGCCCTCTTCCTTCGCGGCTCTCAGTGCCATCGCCTTGGCATCGGCCGGATCGACCTGAATCGCGCCGTCGATACTTTCTGTGTGCAGATTGCCCGGGATAAAGCCAGCGCCAATACCCTGAATCGGGTGCGGGCCGGGCTGGCCACCGCTGATCACCGGCGAGTTCGTCGGTTCGACAGCATAGACTTTCAAATGGCTCCAATGGTCTTTCAGCACTTCCGCGACGCCTGTGATATGGCCGCCCGTGCCGACGCCGGTGATGATCGCATCGAGTGGATTGTCCTTGAAATCATTGAGGATTTCCATTGCGGTCGTGCGTTTGTGGACTTCAACATTGGCCGAATTTTCAAATTGTTGCGGCATCCAGGCACCGGGCGTCTGGTCAACCAGTTCCTGCGCCCTTTCGATCGCACCCTTCATACCTTTTTCCTTCGGGCTCAGGTCAAAGCTGGCGCCATACGCGAGCATCAACCGGCGGCGTTCGAGCGACATCGACTCCGGCATGACCAGAACCAGATTATACCCCTTGACCGCTGCCACCATCGCCAGTCCGACTCCGGTGTTGCCGGAGGTCGGTTCGATAATGGTGCCGCCGGGCTTGAGCGCGCCGGAATTCTCGGCATCCTCAATCATCGCCAGGCCGATCCGGTCCTTGATCGAACCGCCCGGATTGGAGCGTTCCGACTTGATCCAGACACTGGCATCGCCAAACAGGCGCTGTACCTTGATGTGCGGCGTATTTCCGATAGTTTCGAGAATGTTATTGGCGATCATTATCCTGCACTCCTATGTGTCGGCCGTTTCGCGTCTTGCCGGTTCGTATTCCAGATCCTCCGGCGGATCAAATGTTCTTGCCGCGCCCAGTTGCGGAAACAGACGCGACCATAGTCCGGTAACCATTATAGCACCGGCGCCGCCCGCGACAATGGCCGCGACAGGGCCGAACAAAACAGCGAGGCCACCCGACAGCGCATCGCCGAGTTCGTTGGACGCGCTGATTGTCATCTGACTGACGGCGCCGACCCGTCCGCGCTTGGCATCCGGCGTGTGCAACTGGATCAGCGAACTGCGGACATAGACGCCGAACATGTCGGCGGCACCGCAAATTCCGAGGCAGGCCATGGACAGATATAAATTGGTGCTGAGACCAAAGCCGATCGTGCCGAGCCCGAACACGGCCATCGCGCCGAGCATGCTGTTGCCGACATTCTTGCTGAGCGGGGCAAAGGAGAAGATCAGCGCAACGATCACCGCGCCCACGGCAGGAGATGCCGCGAGCAGCGACAGGCCGATTTCACCGGCGTGCAATATATCCTTGGCGAATACCGGGATCATCGCGGTTGCGCCGGCAAGGAACATCACCAGCAGATCGAGCGTGATCGCGCCGAGCACCAGCTTGTTGGTCCAGACATAGGCCATGCCGTCGCCGACCTGTTGCAGCGGGCTTTTTGTCTTGTCTGCCGGAGCCCGGGGGATCGGTCCGATCAGGAACATGGCCAGTGTCGCCAGACCATAAAGTCCGGCGCAGACAAAATAGGGCAGGGCTGCGTCGACCTTGTAAAGCGGTCCGGCCATGCCCGGCCCGGCTATCACGCCGACCTGCCAGGCGATGGTGGAGAGGGCTATGGCGCGGGGAAGGGATGCTTTCGGGACCAGATTGGGTGCCAGCGAGCTAATCGCGGGACCGAGGAAGGCCCGGCAAATGCCGAGCAGCACGGCAATGATATAGATGGTCCACAGGGTGATGCTGCCGCTCGCCGTCAGCAAAGCGAGCGTCAGCGCGATCATCGCCTGTGCCGCTAGCACGATACGCGCGATCCAGCGGCGATCCATATGGTCGGCAACCCACCCGACCAGCGGCGTCAGGATGAACAGTGGTACAAACTGCAGCAGACCAAGCAGGCCCAAGATGCCCGCCGATGCGCTGATCCCCATATCTTCGCGGGCCAGATTATAGGCCTGCCAGCCGAGGATCAACATCATCGCATAAAGCGCAAACATCGCTGCCAGCCGCGAGAACCAGAGGTAGCGATAATTGGCTATTGTAAAGGGATGGGGCGTGGGGCTGATCACAAGGTGCCTGCTAGCGATTCCCGCAAGTTGCTGCAATCAATACATGCTCCGGCGGACAGATTTGGGACAGGGCGGTTCGTCGAATAGGGCTGGCCAAATGACGGACGACTATGCCAATCAGGAGCAACGAAAATAATCGCATGCATATTTCCCGGGAGATGAAAATGAAGATGCGCAATCTATTGTTGGCGGTGTCGCTGGCGGCCCTGACGGTGACTGGATGCAAGAAGATCGGGGATGAGCCGGCCGCGGCAATGGAGATTGATCAGGACACAGCCTGGGGCCGCTATCTTTCGGACTTCCTTGATGGCTATTTTCCCGCCAATCCGACCTTTGCCGTCTATCAGGGCAAGCATGAATATGACGGCCAGCTTCCCGACTGGAGCGCCGAAGGCCTGAAAAAGGCCGTCGCTATTCGCAAACAGGCGATCGCGGATGCGCGGGCGATTGACGCCAAGGATCTGAGCGATGCGGAGAAATTTGAACGGGATTATCTGATCAATGTGATGGAAGGCGAGCTTTTTTGGCTGGAGACCGCCGACTCGCCCCATAGAAATCCGGCTTATTATGTCGGAGCGCTGGATCCCAATGTCTATATCGCGCGGCCCTATGCGGACATTGCAACGCGGATGAAGGCGTTCATCAAATATGCCAAGGCCGTTCCGGCAGCAGCGGCGCAGATCAAGGATAATCTGAAGCTGCCGCTGCCGGAAACCTATCTCAATTTCGGTCAGGCGGCCTTTGGCGGTTTTGCCGATTATTTCACCGGTGATGCCAAGGCAGCTTTTGCCGAGGTCAAGGACAGCGAACTCCAGCGGCAGTTCGATGTTGCCGCCGCTGCGGCCGCGGCAGCGATGAAGGAACTTTCCGGTCATATCGGCTCGGTTCCGGCGACCAAGGATGGCTATGCGCTGGGTGCCGACAAATTTGCGGCGATGGTGAGCGAGACCGAAGGTGTCAACGTCTCGCTCGACGAACTGGAAGCCATTGGCCGCGCCGATCTCAAGCGCAATCAGGCGGCGCTGGCCGATGCATGTAGCAAATTCGCGCCGGGCGCGAGCATCGTCGACTGTTTTGCAAAAATGGCAGCGAACAAGCCGGAAAACGGGCCGGTACAGGAAGCTCGCGATCAATTGCCGCCACTGCGCCAGTTCATCATCGACAAGGATCTGGTGACCATTCCCGGCACCGAAGTTGCCCAGGTCGAGGAATCGCCGCCCTATAACCGGCAGAACAGCGCCTATATCGATATTCCCGGACCATATGAAAAGGGCCTGCCGAGCGTCTATTATATCTCGCCGCCGGATCCGGCGTGGGACGAGGCGACGCGTGCCGCCTATATTCCCGGCAAGATGGATCTGCTCGGGACCTCGATTCACGAAGTATGGCCCGGTCATTTCCTCAACTTCCTGCACAGCAACCGGGCGGAATCGATCTTCGGGAAATTGTTCGTCGGCTATGCCTTTGCCGAAGGCTGGGCCCATTATACCGAAGAGATGATGGTCGAAGCCGGGTTGCACGATGGTGATCCGGAAACCAGGATCGGGCAACTGTCCAACGCGCTGCTGCGCAATTGCCGCTATCTGTCGGCCATCGGCCTGCACGCGCGCGGAATGACGGTCGAGCAGAGCCTCGATATGTTCCGGAACGAATGTTATCAGGACCTTGGCAATGCGACCCAGCAGGCGGCGCGCGGAACTTATGATCCGGCCTATCTCAACTATACGATGGGCAAGCTGATGATCCGCAAGCTGCGCGAAGACTGGACCGGTGGCGATCGCAGCAAATGGAAGGCTTTCCACGACGAGTTCCTCAGCTATGGCGGCCCGCCGATCCCGATGGTGCGCCAGGCGGTGATGAAGGAAGCCGAGGCTAAAGCGGTTTTCTAGCGGCACCCGTAAAGAGGGAGTATCCGCAATTGCGGGTGCCCACTCTTGTTCGTTAACGCTGGTCTTTAACATTGTCGCCGACGCCGTACCGCTGCGGGACGCGCTGAAAATTACGAGTTCCCGCTGGCGAATCCATGGTAAATACTCCCTTAACAGACGGAGTATTTGGTGATGGTCGAAAAGATTGCATATCGGGTGAGCGCATCGATTCTGCTGCTGACAGCCCTGGCGATTGTAGCGATGCTGGTGATGGGACTGACCCGTGCCGACGCCGGTTCTTCTTCCGCGCAGCCAACGGCCGCTGTGGCCGACAAGGCCGAAGCCGAGCCGGTGATGCAGGATATTGCCGTGACCGAGCCGGTCGAGGCGGAGCCGGTTGAAATTGCCGAGAAACTTCCGCTCAGCGATAAATTTGTCGTCAAACGCATCCTCCAGATCGATGAACCCTTCGTCCATGGCTATTATAAATGGGATGACGAAGGCGTGCCGGAAGGCGAACTGGTGGTGACCGTCGATCTCAAGGCCGAGAGTATTTCTGTCTTCCGCGCCGGCTATGAAATCGGTGCGGCGGTGATCACCTTTGGTGACAGCGAAAAGCCAACCCCGACGGGCGTCTTTCCGATCACCCAGAAGAGCAAGGATCATGTCTCGAACATCTATGGTTCGCCCATGCCCTATATGTTGCGCCTGACCAACGACGGCGTGGCGATCCACGCTTCGGACGTCAAATGGGGCTGGGGCACGCGCGGCTGCATCGGGGTGCCGATGGAATTCGCCCGGCGCCTGTTCGAACAGGCCACATTGGGCGACCGGGTGATTGTGACCAACGGCAAGATGCTGGGCGTAGGCGACGCGATTTTGTAGCGGCGACGAACGCGCGAACCAGCTTCTGGACGCGCGTTCAGGAGATGGTCCCCTGCCTGCGCCGGGGCAGGCGGAAGTTGACACAAATGACGCGTGACAGTGCGGAGGTTGCGACCAAGCGTTCAGCGCCAAGGCGCCGCCGAGGCTC
>Ga0209345_10002121_pt1 | contig 22518 bp, 20 predicted proteins | sample Cruoilmetagenom7_FD_187294 | JGI IMG/M metagenome (GOLD analysis project Ga0209345, IMG submission 187294) | Oil polluted marine microbial communities from Coal Oil Point, Santa Barbara, California, USA - Sample 7 (SPAdes) (version 2) | ecosystem: Environmental > Aquatic > Marine > Oil seeps ...
GATAGGCATCGCGCATCCGTTCGTCGAAATCCTCGCGGCCATAGCAATATTTCCACACCAGCTTGCCGGTAAAGAAACGGTCAGCCGCGCCGGTAACCGCTGAATAGAAGAGATCGGGATCGACCGTGCGAAACACGCCGGACTCGATCCCTGCACCGACAAAAATATTATAGGCCTCGGAAAGTGGCTTCAGATATTTTTCCGCGATATGCCGTGCCCCCTCCGGCGGCAGATCGCGAATCAAGCGCATGGTCAGGCGGTTGAGATAGGGATATTCATGATAGGTATCGATCACCGCGCCAATATGATGGCGCAGCTTGTCTTCAGGGGGCCAGTCCTTTTTGATCAGCAGACCAACCTGAACCAGAATATTGTCCATGTCGCGCTCAAGAATCGCTTCAAGCAGACCATCCTTGTTGCCGAAATAATATTTGACCAACGCGCTGTTGAGACCGGACAGGACCGATAGCTCGCTGAAGGAAATATCGATCGTATCTCCCTCGCGCATGATCTGGCTGGCGGTCTCGATCAGCTTATCCCGGGCACCCGCTTCATTTTCCTTGATCCTCGGCTTGTCGTCGATCATCTATCTTTCCCCCAAGCACATATTGTCACGAATCGGTCACCTATAAACGGGTTCATCCCACCATGGGAAGCTGTCTGGCAAGTCGCTCGACACTTTATCCGGATATTTTGGGCTGCGCTTTTCCAGAAAGCTGGCAATGCCTTCTTTGGCGTCGGCTGATTTTGCGCGATTATAGATGATCCGACTATCGACCTTATGCGCTTCCATCGGGTGCGGCGCGGCGGGCAATTGCCACAGCATCTGCCGGGTCACGGCGATCGATACCGGTGCTGTATTGTCGACAATCTCCCGCGCCAGCGCATAGGCAGCGGGCAACAATTCGTCGGGTTTGTGAAGCGAACGGACCAGGCCGCCGTCGAGCGCTTCCTGTGCGTCAAAAACGCGGCCGGTCAGGCACCATTCCAGCGCCTGGGCCCGTCCGACCAGATTGGGCAGGAACCAGCTCGCCGCACCATCGGGCGCAATCCCCCGTCGGGCAAAGACGAAGCCGAAGCGCGCAGTCTCGCTCGCCAGCCGCATATCCATCGGCAGCAGCATGGTTGCGCCAACGCCGACGGCGACGCCGTTGATGGCACCGATAACCGGCTTCAGACATTGATAGATACGCAGAATCAGCAAACCGCCACCATCGCGCACACGGGGGTCGGAATAATCTTCCACCGGTTCATCGCTGGCGAAGGGTTTCTTGCCATCCTCTGGCGTCAGATCTGCACCGGCACAAAAGGCGCGGTCGCCAGCACCAGTCACCACCACCGCGCGGACATCGTCATCGGCATCGATACGGTCAAAGGCGTCGGTCATTTCCCGGATCATCGTGCTGGTAAAAGCATTCATCTTTTCCGGGCGATTGATCGTGATCGTCGCGATATTATCGGCGACATCGTAAAGGATCTGCGTGTAATCGGTCATCGACTTCTCCATCAGATACAAAAAGGGCCGCGAGTTTCTCGCGGCCCCCTGATTTATTTTGTCTAGCGCGGTGCCATCCGGATGCCGCCGTCGAGACGGACATCTTCGCCGTTGAAATATTGCGTCTCGATCATGCACAATGCGAGCGCGGCATATTCGTCCGGCTGACCCAGGCGTGGAGGATGCGGAACCATCGCACCCAGAGCATCACGCACATTTTGCGGTGCACCAGCGAGCAGCGGCGTATCGAAAATGCCGGGCAGGATCGTGTTGACGCGAATGCCTTCGCGGGACAGATCACGCGCGATTGGCAGGGTCATGCCGACCACGCCGCCCTTGGAGGCGGAATAGGCAGCCTGACCGATCTGACCGTCCTCGGCCGCAACCGAAGCGGTATTGACCATCGCGCCGCGATCGCCGTCTTCCAGTGGATCAAGCGTCAACATGCCAGCTGCCGATTTGGCGATGCAGCGGAAGGTACCGACCAGATTGACCTGAATGACAAAGTTGAACTTATCCAAGGGGAAATGCTTGATCGAACCATCTTCCCGAGACCGGCTGGCGGTCTTGATCGCATTGCCGATACCGGCGCAGTTCACAAGAATACGCTCCTGACCGTTTGCGGCGCGAGCCTTTTCAAAGCCCGCATCGACGCTGTCGTCTTCGGTCACGTTGACCTTGCAGAAGGTTCCGCCCAGTTCGGCAGCAAGCGCTTCGCCTTTTTCCTCGTTGAGGTCGAACAAAGCGACCTTGACGCCCTTTGCCGCCAGACGGCGAGCGGTCGCCGCGCCGAGGCCGGAAGCACCACCGGTGATGACGGCGGAAATATTGCTGTTGAGTTCCATATCTTTGTCTTTCTCCTATTGGCCGCCATGCTGAACCGAGTTCAGCATGGCGTAATATGTTAATTAACCGAGGCGTTCGATGATCGTTACATTGGCCTGACCGCCACCTTCACACATCGTTTGCAGACCGTATTTCGATCCGCGTGCTTCCATAGCATTGAGCAGGGTCGCCATCAATTTGCTGCCCGATGCGCCGAGCGGGTGCCCGAGAGCGATCGCGCCGCCATTGACGTTGATATTGTTACGGTCGGCACCGACATGCTTGAGCCAAGCAAGCGGAACAGGAGCAAAGGCTTCGTTCACTTCATAAAGATCGATATCGCTCATCTTCATGCCAGCCCGCTGCAAAGCACGGTCGGTTGCGAACAATGGTTCTTCAAGCATGATCACCGGGTCACCAGCGGTAACCGTCAAATTCACAATCCGCGCGCGCGGGGTCAGGCCATGGTCTTTCAAGGCCTGTTCCGAACAAACCAATACCGCAGCAGAGCCATCGCAAATCTGGCTGGCATTGGCGGCAGTAATCGCGCCTCCCTCTTGCAGAAGCTTGACGGCTCCAATGCTTTCCTTGGTGGCGTCAAAGCGAATGCCTTCATCGACCTTGTGCTGCTCTTTGCCTTCCGGGGTTTCGATGTCGACCGCGACGATTTCATTGTCAAAAGCGCCAGCTTCAACAGCCTTGATCGCCTTCTGATGGCTTTCCAGAGCGAATTGGTCGAGATCGTCACGGGTAAAGCCGTGCTTCTTGACCATCATTTCAGCACCCATGAACTGGCTAAACTTGACGCCGGGATAGGCAGCTTTGAGGCCATCCGACATGTTGGTTCCGAGACCGGCATCATAGAACAGCTTGGACGTCGAACCCATTGGCACGCGGGACATGCTTTCGATGCCGTGCGCCAGAACCATATCTTGGGTACCGGACATGACGCCCTGCGCTGCGAAATGGATCGACTGTTGCGAAGAACCGCACTGACGGTCGATCGAAACCGAAGGGATGCTGTCTGGCAATTTGGATGCCAGAACCGCATTGCGACCGACATCGCCGGCTTGCTCGCCACCTTGCGATACGCAACCGGTGATCACGTCTTCGATGGCACTGGTATCAAAATCATTGCGGTCGGCAATGGCATTCAACGTCGCCGCACCGAGATCCACCGGATGTACGCCGGACAAACGACCCCCGCGGCGGCCTCCGGCGGTCCGGACCACGTCTACGATATAAGCTTCTGCCATTTTTCATTCCTTCAATATGGGTTGGTGGTTGAATTTAACCGCCCGATTAAACCTCGGTAAGCCTAGCGTCAAATGAAAAAGCCGATCATCACAATAGTGATAATCGGCGTTTCCAATTCATGCTTCTGCCAGATCAGGCGGGCACATTATCTTTCTTGACCGTGATCACCTGCGGATAGGTGAATTCGAGCAGGCCTTCCTTGCCATATTCGGCACCGAAGCCGGACTGTTTATGTCCGCCAAAGGGTGCGAAAGGGGACAGGTGGAGGAATTCATTGACCCACACGGTGCCGGTTTCGAGTTGTTCGGCCACCCGCACCCCTTCATCGGGATCGGCGGTCCACACTGCTCCGGCAAGACCATATTCGCTATTGTTGGCGCGGCTAATCGCCTCGTCGGTGGTGCTGAATTTCATCAGCGGCATGACCGGACCAAATTGTTCCTCGGCAACGATCCGCGCATCTTCCGGCGGGTTGTCGAGAATCGTGATCGAGACATAATAGCCGGGTATGCTCTCGTCCTTGGCGTCGCCACCGACCAGGAATTTATAGCCATTATCCTTGGCATCCTGCACCAGTTCCAACACCCGTTCATATTGCTTCTTGTTCTGGATCGGGCCGACCGCGGTGCCCTGCTGTGCACCGTCGCCGACTTTCACATTCCTGGCATATTCGGCGATCGCGGCGCTGAGTTCGTCATAAATATCCTCGTGGATATAGATGCGTTTGGCGGCGACGCAGATCTGGCCGGCATTGGTGAAGCTCGACCAGAACAATTGCTCGGCAACCTTTTCCACATTGGCATCGGGCAGGACGATCGAGGCATCGTTGCCGCCCAGTTCCAGCGTGATCCGCTTGAGATCCTTTGACGCGCCTTCCATGATCTTCTTGCCCGTAGCGGTCGATCCGGTGAAGGTGATCTTGTCGATATCGGGGTGCGAAGTCATCAATGGTCCCAGACTGTCTTCGCCGGTAATGACATTGACGACGCCAGCCGGGGCGACATCCTTGATCAGTTCGGCAAGCCGCAAGGTGGTCAACGGTGTGAACGGCGAGGGCTTGAGCACGATCGTGCAACCGGACAGGAGAGCGGGGGCAATTTTCTGCACCGCCATCATTACCGGGAAATTCCACGGCACGATGCCGGCAACGACACCGACCGGTACGCGGCGTGTGCGACTCAGCCTCTCTTCCGTATCCTCGTTGATCTCGTCTTCGAGATCCAGCGTTGCCTGCGAGCCCGCCATATAGGCTGCGCCCATGATCTCACCCTGTGCCTGGGCATGGGGTTTGCCCTGCTCTGCGGTGAGCAAGCGGAACAATTCATCCTTATTTTCGTTAATCACGCCAGCAATAGCCTGGACCACCTTGCGGCGTTCCTCGATCGGCACCTTCGACCAGGTCTTGAACGCGGCACGCGCAGCGGCCACAGCTTGATTGAGCTCGGCTTCTCCGCAGGCGGGTACCTGACCGATGACTTCTTCATTGGCCGGATTGACGACATCCAGCACATCCGTCGTGCCGACCATATCGCCGTTGATCAGATTCTTATATTGCGTAACCATCTTGCTCTCCTTTGGGATTTCCCGTCGATTCTATTTGAGTCACTTAAACTGCATTACAAGGCGTAGCGCGCCATTCATTTTGATAGACTATAGCGGATCGGCAGACTTTTGAGCCCGCCGACAAAGGTCGACTTGGCGCGTTTGGGTTCACCTGCCAGTTCCAGTGTCTCGATCCGGTCGAGCAGTTCGTTGAACAATATCCGCATTTCCAGTCGCGCCATGTGCAGCCCGAGACATTGGTGCGCGCCCGCACCGAAAGCCAGATGCCGGTTGGGCGAGCGTGCCGCATCAAATTTCCGCGGATTTTCAAATTGTGCGGGGTCATGATTGGCGGCAACATAGTTGATCATCAGCCAGTCATCGTTGGCGATCTTCTGCCCCCCGATTTCCGTGTCTTCTCCAGCCGTGCGCATGAAATGCTGCACAGGACTGGTCCAGCGAATGGCTTCCTCGACAATCCCGGACAACAGGCTGCGATCCGCCTTGACCCGGGCAAACTGCTCGGGGTCCTGCGCCAGTGCCATCATCGCGCCAGCGGTCGAGGCCGATGTCGTATCATGACCAACGCTGGCGACGATGATATAATAGCCCGCCATGTCGCGGTCGTTGAGCGGCTTTCCATCCACCGTGGCATTGGCGATGACGCTGGCCACATCGTCTGTCGGATGGGCACGCTTCTCTGCTGTCAGCTTGGCAAAATAGGCCGTGAAATCGGCCACGGCTCCAGCCACCTGCTGCGTAATCTGCTCGGCCGTCATATTCGCCATGTTGCTCTTGTTCAGATCTTCATCCTGCCCGCCAAACATCTGCTGGGTCAGGAACAGCATCCGCTGCTCGTCCTCCTCCGGCACGCCCAGTATCTGCATGATCACATGCAAGGGATAGGGTGCCGCAACAGCAGACACGAAATCGACTACGCCGTCTTTGTCCGCTGCTTCAACCAGACGGTCTACAGTCGTCTTTGCCAGCGCGCCAATTTCCGCTTCCATCTTTTGCAGATTTTTCGGCATGAACCAGTCTTGCGTCAACCTGCGGTATTTCGGATGGACCGGTGCATCGAACGTAACCAGCGACGCGACCAGATGCGGACTGCCGCCGGTAACCTTCCTGGCAAAATCAATCCCTTCGCGTCCGGAAAAGACCACGCTGCGCGGATTGTTGAGGAAGGTCTTGTTATCCTTTGAAATCCGCATGATATCGTCATAGCGGGTGATCAGCCAGAACGGGTCGAAGCTATCATCCCGCGCCACGACCCGGGCAACCGGCATATTGTCGCGCAGCCAGTCGAATGTGTCGAGCAGACCATCCCATTCGGCATAGCTTTGCGGGTCAATGACCTTCGCTCCCATTTCCGGTGACAAGGTTGGTATCGCGTCGGTCGCCATCATCTGGTTCCTTTATTTGGCCTGACCATCTTTTTTGGCCCAATATTCATCGCGCAAATGCCGCTTGTAGAGTTTGCCCGTGGCATGGCGCGGCAGGTCCGCACGAAAGTCGATCTGGCGCGGGATTTTGACACCGGATAGCGACTGCCGGAGATAGGCTTCCAGTTTCTGCGCCAGTTCGTCACCCGCATCCGCCATGTCCATCGGCTGTACGACGGCGACAACTTTCTCGCCCAAATCGTCATCGGGTGCCCCGATGACCGCGGCATCGGCTACCTTCTCGTGGGAGACCAGCAGATTTTCGATTTCCTGCGGGTAGATATTCACCCCGCCGGAAATGATCATGAAGCTCTTGCGATCGGTCAGATAGAGAAAACCGTCCTCATCAAGTTTCCCGACATCGCCGAGCGACGTCCAGCCCTTTTCATGGGTTGCCGCCTTGGTTTTCTCCGGATCATTGTGATATTCGAACTTCGAACCACTCTCGAAATAAATCTGACCTTCTTCGCCGACCGGAACTTCCTCGCCATTTTCATCACAGATATGGATTGTGCAATTGATCGGCTGCCCGACCGAACCCTTGTGCGCCAGCCAGCCTTCGCTGTTGCAGAAGACAAAACCATTGCCCTCGGTTCCGGCATAATATTCGTTGAGTACCGGCCCCCACCATTCGATCATTGCTTCCTTGATCGGAATGGGCACCGGCGCAGCGGCATGAACCGCGCTCTTGATCGAGGACACGTCATATTTTGCGCGCACCTCTTCCGGCAGTTTCAGCATCCGGACGAAATGGGTCGGAACCCATTGGCCGACGTCGCATTTATATTTCTCGATCAGCTGCAAAGCCTCTTCGGGGTCAAATTTCTCCATGACAATGCTGGTGCCACCGAGCGCCTGCACAGCGATGTTCCAGCGCAGCGGAGCCGCATGATAGAGCGGCGCAGGCGAAAGATAGACGCAATCCCTGTGAAAGCCGAAAATCATCTCGGCGAGCTTGGCAATGCTGTTCGTGCCGGCAATATCCTCATCTTCCGGCAATGGCAGTTTTACACCCTTGGGCTGGCCGGTGGTGCCGGAGGAATAGAGCATGTCGATGCCCGCGCGTTGATCGGCAATCGGCGTTTCCAGCATCGATTCAAGCGCCGCTTCGATGTTCCGCTCGTCGTCCGCGCCAAAAACCAGCTGTTCGACTTCGGGGTTTAATATGCGTAGCTCATCGACGATCGGCAGCATTTTTTGCGAACTGATCAGCAACTTGGCCCCGGAGTCCTTCAGGATATAGCTGATTTCGTCGGCGGTCAGCCGACTGGATATCGCTACCTGGAACAGCCCGGAGCGCTGCGATCCCCAGGTGACAGGAAAGAATTGCCGGTGGTTTTCCATGCAGATGGCGATGGTGTCGCCAATTTTCAGACCACGGGACCGATAAAGCTGGGCGATTTGGTTGGAGCGTTTGTCCAGCTCACCATAAGTAATGACTTCGCCTGATCCGGCCATGATAACGGCAGGCTTGTCGGGATTCTTCTGGGCATGCAGATAGGGATGCATAGGTTGACGCTCTCCAATTAACCGATCACCCGTTCGGGCGATTCGCAATGGAAGCATCATGGTTTAATCGTACAGTTAAATCAAATGGATAGTCATATCACTGGCGATCGAAGGCCTGACAAAAGTCTTTAATTCTCTACATATATATCCACAGGAACAGCCAAATCGGCGAAAATCCGACCGATCGGGGTCATGCTGGTGGCGCCCTGTTCGATTTCCGCTTCCAGCAGTGGCTGGTTTTCGGCACCCTTGAGCAGGACAATCACCGTCCGCGCTTCACAGATAGCGGCTTTGGTGAGGGTCACCAGTGGCGTATCGCCATCGTCGGGGAGCAGCCCGACCACCAATTTTTCCGGCGGACCGTCTAGCGCTTCTTCCATATCCGCACTTTCCATGATCCCGGCAGTGCTGCCGCCCTCGCCCATGCCGAGCCAGACCAGGTCCGCTGGCCATTTGGTATCGCGCAATCGCGCATCGGCGGCGGCACCGGCCATATGATAATCGTCGTGATCCGGTGCCAGCGGCAGCACCCGTGCACCGCGGGTCAGAAACAGTTGCGCCAGTGTCTTGACGTGACTGCGCGGATCATCAAGCGGTATCAGCAGGTCATCGGTCGGGATGATCGTGACATGTTTCCACTTGATCTGTTTTTCAGCCAGCGCCTCAAGCACTGGCATCGCTTCGTCACTGACGGGCAAAGCGAGCAAGGCATCGCCGCGCGCATCAAGGGCGCTTTCGATAATGAACTGGATATCGCCGGCGATCGCCTCGACCATTTCGGCGGAATCATCAAAATCCCACCATTCGAGCATCGATTCCTCGTCTTCCGGCACGTCATCCATGTCAAAATTTTCTAATGCATCTTCGAGTTTGCTCATCACAATATCCAGATCTGTATCAAGTCTCCCGCGCTTCTAATCGCTGCACACATCAGCACAAGGGAAAACCCGCTTTTCAAATCCGAAACTTTGCGCCAATTGGGGCCGGAAAAGGCGATTTGCATATGACCGAAAATTATATTCTAACATTCACCGCAGAAGACCGGGTCGGCCTGGTTGCTGCCGTGGCCGGATTTCTGGCGGAATATGAAGGCTTCATTCTCGACAGCCAGCAATATGCCGATCTCGACCAGAAACGATTTTTCATGCGGGTCGAGTTCACCGGCGCGGGCGAGAAGTTTCCGTCCAGCCTTGATGCGCTGATCGAGAAATTTTCGGTGATCGGCAAGCAATATGCACTTGACTGGACTCTGGTGAGCGGCGCGGTAAAACCCAATATTGTTATCGCGGTTTCCAAAGGCAGCCACTGTCTCAACGATCTGCTGCACCGATGGAAAACCGGTGGATTGCCGGTCAATATTGTCGCCGTGGTCAGCAATCATGAAAATTTGCGCGCTCTGACGGAATGGCATGGCGTGCCGTTCCACCATTTCCCGGTTTCCGACGAAAACCGCGCGGAACAGGAACAGGCAATTTTGAATATCATGGATCAGAACAGCGCGGAATATCTTATTCTTGCGCGCTATATGCAGATCTTGTCGGACAATATGAGCGAGAAACTGGCCGGGCGCGGCATCAATATTCACCATAGTTTCCTGCCCGGTTTCAAGGGCGCAAAACCCTATCACCGTGCCCATGCGCGCGGCGTCAAGCTGATCGGCGCGACGGCCCATTTCATCAGCAAGGATCTCGATGAAGGACCGATTATCGAACAGGCGGTTGACCGCGTCGATCACCGGGCCAGCGTGGAAGACATGATCCGTATCGGCCGCGATATCGAGGCACAGGTTCTGGCCAAGGCGGTCAAGTGGGCCGGCGAGCATCGCATATTGCTCAACGGCAACCGGACCGTGGTGTTTCGCTGACCGGACGGCCCGCGTCATGATTGACGATTAGCCTCCATACTGATATAGCGTAGTAATACAGCAACATAGCTGCGGTCTTTTTCTATGGGGGAGGATGGAATCATGCAGGACATGATATGGACAATGGCAATATGGTGGACGCCGGTTGTCGCGCTCGCGCTATTGCTTGTGATCACCAAAAAAGCGGTTGTCTCGCCGGTTTGGTTGGTCGTCTCGATCGGCATTTACGCTGTCTACACCGGTGCGATATTCTCAGGCATTGATTTGCCGGGTATTTCCGGCATGTTTGAAGATCAGAAATATAACTGGTCCGGAAAGATACTGGCGATCGTCGCCAGCCTAATCATGATCGCCGCCGTCATCCTCCCATCCAAGCGCCTCAATTTGGCCGACGCCGGACTGACCCTGAAGCAGGCAAAAGGCTCCGTGATCCCTTCGCTCAGCGTTCTGGCGGGGATGGTCGCCTTCATTGTCGGCCTTCAACTGCTGGTCAATGACGGGACCAATCTGGACGCGGAGACGCTGATCTATCAGGCGACCATTCCCGGTTTCGACGAAGAGCTGATGTTTCGCGGCCTGTTATTGCTCACATTGTCACTGGCGGTATCGGGCAAGGCCTGGGACCTGAAGGGCGCGGCAATTCCATGGGGAGCCGTTCTGGCAACCCTGTTCTTCGCGCTGGGACACAGTATTTTCGTCCAGGACGACGCGGTACAGGCAGACTGGGTTGCGCTGGTCATTACCGGTATTCTCGGCGGCGCGTTGATGTGGATCAGACTCCGTACGGGCAGTATCCTGCTGCTGATTATCGCGCATAATGCGACCAATCTCGCCAATCAGTTTTTCTAGGCCGGCGGACTAGTCAGCCGGTGGCGGCGGCTCGACCGCGCGCAGTTCCCCGGCTGGTCGCAATATTGTCAGCGCAGCCGCAGCGCCGCTGGATTTTTCCCGGGCCGTGATATCAACCTGGACGAACCGGCCATCGTCGGCCATTTGCGCGCTTTGCGTCCAGGTCCAGTCAAGACCGCCATTTTGCTCCTGACCGCTGCTCTCCCCGAGACTCGGCGGGCGCGGATCGGTGAGAATTTCGACCGCCCGGTTGCGGACCACCGATTGTGCGACCACTCGCAGTTCCAGTTCGGCGGCATTGTGGGTGGTAAAAGCCTGCAACCGGATCAAGGCCAGCGCGGCGAGACTGAACACCGACAGCGCGACCAGCATTTCGATCAAGGTAAAGCCGCGCTCGCCAGACCGGTTCATGGGGTCGTTCCGGCCAGTTTTACGTCACCCATGGGCGCAATCAATATCCGGCGGCTTTGCTCCTTGCCCTGCAAGATAAGTTCCGCCTGATCGCTCGGCAGGCCGGTGCTTTCAAAACTGATCATCATTGGGCCTTGCTCGCCGGTTGCCGCGCTGACGCCGCTGGACCAGTTGGTCGACACGAACGGTTTGTCTTCGATCACCGACCAGCTGCCCTTGCGCCGTTCGAGGAAACTGTAACCGGAGGACGTGACCTGCACCGCCATCGGTCGCGATTGCAGGATCGCATTGTCGCGCAGCGCTGCCGTGCGCGCGGCAAAACGCTGGGCATCTTCTTCCAGAGCGCTGCTGCCGCCGGGAAAGGAAAAGACCACGATCGATGCCATCAACCCGATGATCAGCAGCACGACCATCAATTCGACCAGGGTGAAGCCTGCTGTATCATCGCGTCCGGTTGGGGTTTTCTGTCGGATCATTATGGTTCATTTAACTAGTTGGTTGGAACGAGTCTTGCAGAATCCGCTATCCCCTGCAATGACAGCGGCATAGAAAAGAAACGCAGGGCAAAGGAATATTTGATGACCGACGTCATTCTCTACGAGAAAAATGACCGCATCGTTACAATCACGCTGAACAAGCCGGATACGCGCAATGCGCTGTCAACGGATCTGTGCGAGGCGATAGTCGATGCGATCAACAAGGCCGACGCGGACACATCGGTCAGTTGCGTCGTGCTCGCGGCCAATGGCAAGAGCTTTTCCGCAGGCGGCAACCTGCACGAGATCAAGGCGATGACCGCCGACCAGAATATGTCACCGGTCGAAATCGAGAATTGGTACAAGACCGGTATCCAGCGCATCCCGCTGGCATTCTCGCAAATTTCCGTGCCGGTGATTGCCGCGGTCAATGGTCATGCCATCGGCGCCGGCAATGACCTGACCACCATGTGCGATATCCGCATCGCCGGCGAAGACGCGATATTTGCCGAGAGCTTTTTGCGGGTCGGACTCATTCCGGGTGATGGTGGAGCTTGGTTACTGCCAAGGCTTATCGGACAGGCCCGGGCCAACCAGATGCTGTTCACCGGCGAATTTATCGATGCTGCCAAGGCGCTGGATTACGGTCTGGTTTCGGAAGTCGTGGCGAACGAAAAGCTGCTCGAACGTGCCTATGAACTGGCGGAGATGGTTATAGTGTTGCCACCGCTGGCGATCCGCAAGACCAAGGAGCTGGTCCGCACGGCCCAGAGCGTGACGCTGAAGGAAAATCTCGATCAGGCGGCGTTGTTTCAGGGCGTGTTGCAACAGCTTGATGATCATCAGGAAGCAATTGATGCGATACTCGAGAAAAGAAAGCCGGTGTTCAAGGGACAATAGATTTTGCCGGCAGATAAATAATAATCCTGAAAAAGCAGGAGTGCCAGAGGGAGGGAGGGAGAGAATGAACAGGACTGCTATTTTGATTGTCGCCTTGATGTCGGCTGCACCAACAATTGCCGCTCCTCCGCAAGGCGTTGCCACCGAAGCGACCAAGGCCGCCAATGCCGAAGTGGCCGCCCGCCTGCCGATCGCTGACCAGACGGACTTCGAAAATGCCAGACGCGGATTTCTGGCGAAGATTGAAGATGACCAGATCCTCAACGAAGACGGCTCCGTTGCATGGGATTCGCGCCAGTTCGATTTCATGCAGGGGGATGCGCCGGATACGGTCAATCCTTCGCTCTGGCGGCAGGGCAAGCTCAACAGCATCCATGGTCTGTTCGAGGTCGTGCCCGGCATCTACCAGATTCGCGGTTATGATCTGGCGCAGATGACCTTAATCGCCGGCAAGACCGGCTGGATCGTCATTGATCCACTGACCACCCCGGCGCCAGCAAAAGCGGGGCTTGCCCTGGCCAACAAGACATTGGGCGACCGACCGGTGGTCGCGGTGATTTTCACCCATAGCCACGGCGATCATTTCGGCGGCGTTCGCGGCGTCGCTTCGGCTGAGGATATCCGGTCGGGCAAGATACAGGTCATCGCACCGCATGGCTTTCTCGCTGAGTCCGTCGGCGAAAGCGTGATCGCCGGGACCGCGATGAACCGGCGGGTACAATTTCAATTCGGGACCGCCCTGCCGGTGGGCAAGACCGGTCAGGTCGGGGGTGGCCTCGGCCAGAAACTGTCGAGCGGCGAAGTCGCTCTCATCCCGCCAACCCGGTCGATCAGCAAGAATGGCGAGACGCTGACGGTTGACGACATCACGTTCGACATCATGGATGCCAGCGAAACAGAAGCGCCAGCCGAAATGGTCTTTTACCTGCCGCAGTTCAAAGCATTGCACAGCGCAGAAGTAGTGACGCGTACCTTTCACAATGTTCTGACGCCGCGCGGCGCGTTGGTCCGCGATACGCTCAAGTGGAGCAAGGTGATTGACGACATGCTCGCAAAATATGGCGGCAAGTCGGACGTCATGCTCGCTTCCCATCACTGGCCGACATGGGGCAGCAGTAATGTGCAGACTGCCCTGAAGAACCAGCGCGGCATCTATCGCTATGTTCACGACCAGACCATGCGGCAGGCCAATCAGGGCGCGACCATGCACGAGATTGCCGAGAATATCGGCGAGCCGGATTTCGCCAAGAGCGACTTTGGCGTGCGCGATTATTACGGCACGCTCAACCATAACAGCAAGGCGGTCTATCAGCGTTATTTCGGTTGGTGGGATGCGGTGCCGGCCCATTATCACCAACTGCCGCCGGTCGAAGCCTCGCAAAAATATGTCGCGGCGATGGGCGGCGCGGGCAAGGCGCTGGCAGTAGGTGAAAAGGCCTTTGCCCAGGGCGACTATCGCTGGGCAGCGACGGTCTTCAACCATCTGGTCTTCGCCGACCCGGCCAGCCAGACCGCAAAAGACTGGCTGGCCTCGACCTATGAACAGCTCGGTTTCCAGACCGAAGCCGGGACATGGCGCAATATCTATCTGGTTGGCGCAAAAGAACTGCGCGAGGGCAATAATGTCAAAAATTCTATCAGCACCGCCAATGAAAAAGTGCTCAGCGGCATTCCGGCGGTCGATCTGTTTAACGCCATGGCCACCCGCTTCAATCCCGCGAAGATGGAGGACGAAGGCGGCATCATCCGCTTCTGGTTCCCCGACCGCAAGGAAGCGGTCAGCATAGATCTCGGCAAGAGCGTGATGTTCCCGCGCAAGGAAGATTATGCGATCACCGCCGACGGATCGGACACGCAGATCACCATCAGCCGGTCGCTGTTCACGAAATTGCTGATGCGCGAGACCAGTCCGCAGGAACTGATGCGGAACAAGGAAATGCTGGTCAGCGGCAATGCCGCCCTGATGGCCGGCATGTTTGGCGCGCTTGACGAGGTGGGCCCGCAGTTTGATATTGTGACGCCGTGATACAGAGACTAACTTCCGTTCGCCCTGAGCCTGTCGACGAGCGCTTTCCCGAGAGAGATACTTCGACAGGCTCAGCACAAACGGATTGGACCACATAAGGATTGCACCATGCAGCGATTTAACTTCCCCATCGTCCAGCCCGATCCGACGCTCGAAGAATTGCGCGGCGAATTGCAGGCCTTCCTCAGTGAAGAACGCAAAGCCGGGAATTTCCGACCCGAACCGGAATGCTGGATGGCCTCCGCCGATCCTGAATTTTCGAGGAAAATGGGCAAGCGCGGCTGGATCGGACTGACTTGGTCGAGCCAATATGGCGGCCACGACAAGAGCGCGCTCGAACGCTATATTGTCACCGAAGAAACCTTGCGCTCGGGCGCACCGGTTGCTGCCCACTGGATCGCGGATCGCCAGCACGCACCGATGCTGCTTGCTCACGGCACCGAAGAGCAGAAGTTGGACATATTGCCCCGCATCGCCGCCGGCGAATGTTATTTTGCCATTGGCCTGAGCGAGCCGGGGGCCGGTTCCGATCTCGCCAATGTCAAAACCAAAGCCGAGAAAGTTCCCGAAGGCTGGAAGATCAACGGCCAGAAAATCTGGTCGTCCGGCGCACAGATATCCCATTATATGGTCGCCCTGCTGCGCACATCACCCGCCGATGGCCGCAACCGCCATGTCGGCCTGTCCCAGATCATGATCGACCTCAGCCTGCCCGGTGTCACCATCAATCCAATTGTCGACCTGTCGGGTGACTCGCATTTCAACGAAGTCTATTTCGAGGATGTCATTGTCCCCGACGATTGCCTGCTCGGCGAAGAAGGCGGCGGCTGGAAACAGGTGACCGGTGAACTGGCGATGGAACGCTCCGGTCCGGAACGCTTTCTGTCTAGCTATATCACTCTGGAAACCGCGCTATATCAGCTTACCGGCAAAATGGGGTCGGACAGCCATGCCCGGCTCGGCACGCTGATCGCCAGCCTGCGGACGCTCAAGGGCATGTCCTGGGGCATTGCCAATCTGCTGAAACAGGGCATCTCGCCAGAAACAGAAGCGGCGCTGGTCAAGGATCTCGGCAACCGGCTGGAGAATGATCTGACCCAGCAGGTGCGCGCGATGCTCAACGATCTGCCGCCCGAAGAGTGGAGCCCGGACATGCGCCGGATCATGAGTATGGGCGTGCTACGCTCTCCGCCCAACACGCTGCGCGGCGGCACGACCGAGGTGATGCGCGGGATCACCGCCAGACAATTGGGGTTACGCTAATGTCAGAGCCTATGCATATCATTCCGTTCGTCCTGAGCCTGTCGAAGGGCAACGACCGGCAAGAACCGCACTTCGACAAGCTCCGTGCGAACGGTTCCATTCAAGGCAAGCTGTTACCATGATTAACACCGAAGGTATGGTCGCCGAAACGGCCACAAAAATTTACACCGACCTGTGCGCACGCGATGTCCCGCACGAAGCCGAAGCGGGCCAATATCCGCAAGCGCTGTGGGACGCATTATCCGAAAACGGCCTGCCGCTAGCGTGGGTCAGCGAAGCCAATGGGGGATTTGGCGCTGATTATGACGAGACCTTCGGTGCGATCTGGGCTGCGGCACAGGCGGCATCACCGGTACCTTTTGCCGAAACCTTGATCGCCAACTGGATGCTCGACCGGGCTGGACTGGGACCCGCCGACGGCAGCGCCAGCTTCGCGCTCAGCGGACATACGCCGAGCGCTGACATTCCGTTCGGTATGTACGCCGACAAGATTGTCCTGTTCGACGAGGCGCATCACGAAATTGCCTTGTTCGACAACCGCGCCGCCGTCCGCTCTCCCGAGGAAGCCCTGTCTCCCGATGGCATGACGCAATTTGTCTTTTCCGGCCATGTCGCCGAGCAATCGGCGAGAACCGATCTGTCCCGCAGGGCGTTTGAAGCGCTGATTCTGACCGTCCGCGCGGTGCAGATGGCTGCGGCCATGGAAACAGCGCTTGGCCTGTCCATCGATTATGTCACGCAGCGCGAACAATTCGGACGACCTTTGTCGAAATTCCAGGCGATCCAGCAGCAGCTGGCTGTCGCCGCTTCCGAATGCGCAGCGGCCACGATGGCCGCGACGCAGGCCGCCAGCGCCATAGCGCGCCATAGCGATGATCCTGAACGGGCCTGGCAAGACGCAGTCATTGCCAAGGTCCAGATCGGCCACAGCGTCGAGGCGGTCACCGTGCCCTTCCATCAGGTTCACGGGGCAATGGGCTATACCCAGGAATATGATCTGCACCACTATACCAGACGGCTGTGGGCGTGGCGCGATGCGCTAGGGAACGAATTTCTGTGGTCAAAACGGCTCGGCGAGGAACTCGCGAAACAATCGCCAGATCAAATCTGGAAAGGCGTGACAACCGGGTACTGGACGGAGCGCCAAGGGACCGCTAGTTAATCGCGCGATTAAATGATTCCCGGAAGGAAGCAGACATGCTTCCAATTCTTCCAAAAACAGGAGCCAAGTCCATGAAAACACGTATTACTGAGCTATTCGGCATCGAACATCCAATCATCCAGGGCGGGATGCATTATGTCGGATTTGCCGAACTCGCCGCAGCGGTGTCCAACGCCGGTGGGCTTGGTATCATTACTGCATTGACCCAGCCTTCTGCTGCCGCTTTGGCCGATGAAATCGCCAAGTGCCGCGACATGACCGACAAGCCGTTTGGCGTGAACCTGACCTTCCTGCCGGTCGTCAATTCGCCCGACTATGAAGGCATGGTCAAGGCTATCATCGAAGGTGGCGTCAAGGTCGTTGAAACCGCAGGCAACAATCCGGTACAGGTGCTCCCCGCCCTGCACGACGCCGGAATCAAGGTGATCCACAAATGCACCGCCGTCCGCCACGCGCTGAAGGCCCAGAGCATTGGCTGTGACGCCGTTTCGGTCGATGGCTTCGAGTGCGGCGGCCATCCCGGCGAAGATGATATTCCAAACATGATCCTGCTCCCGCGCGCCGCTGACGAACTGGAGATTCCCTTCGTTTCCTCCGGTGGTCAGGCCGATGGCCGCAGCCTCGTTGCCTCACTTGCGATGGGCGCAGAAGGCATGAACATGGGCACCCGCTTTATCGCCACCAAGGAAGCACCGGTGCACCAGAATGTGAAAGACGCGATCGTCGCCGCCAGCGAGCTCGATACCCGCCTCGTGATGCGCCCACTGCGCAACACCGAACGGGTGCTGACCAATGCCGCAGTCGAACGGCTACTGGAAATCGAAAAAGAAAAAGGCGCGGATCTGCAATTTTCCGACGTTATCGAGCAGGTAGCGGGCGTCTATCCGAAGATCATGAAAGAAGGCACGATGGATGCCGGCGCGTGGAGCTGCGGCATGGTTGCCGGCCTGATCAACGATATCCCGACCTGTCAGGAACTGATCGATCGGATCATGACCGAAGCGGACCAGATCATCAACCAGCGGCTCAAGGGCTTTCTCGACGCCTGACCAAACGAGCCAAATAAGCCAAACAAGAAAGCCCTCGGAATCGCTTCCGGGGGCTTTTGTCTAATCGTGGATTGATCGGCGGTTTACCGTAAAATCGCGTTGCCGATCACCGCTCCGATAATTCCGCTGGTCACTGCGATCAGTACCGCATCATTGCCAGACCGGACCCACTGGTAACCGCGCGGGGCATTCGACAGGCGATAGGCACGCGGGTTATCGATCACCCGGTAATTGGTCGCATAGCGCCGGTCGAACTTCTGACCCTTGGACCAGTTTCTATGGTTCTGCTTCACCGCGACCGAAGTTTTGCTGTAGCGCGCAGGAGCCGCTTTCCGCTGGGCAACTGTTTTGGTGACGGTACGCTTGCCCTGCTTGTTCGAGACTGTTTTCTGGACCGTCTTGTGTGTCGTCGTCTTCTTGGACGACTGGTGCGGAGCAGCCTGAGCCTGAGCGGTAACCATCGGTGACACCGCCATTGTTGTCACTGCCATAGCCATCAGAAACTTTTTCATCTTGAATTCCTTTTTCTATCCGGCGCCAACTGCGGCGTCACAAACAGAAATAGGGGAGACTTGTCGCAGGCCTTTGTCAGATTCGCGGTTTTTTGTACTAGATTGTCGCAGAAATCCGTTCCGTTCATCTGGCAATCAGCTACCGGGCTCTTAATCGACCCAGAAAGCCAATAGCGCCCGCAACGCCGTGACCAGCGCCAGCGGTTGATCCAGCATCAGGTGATGTTCTGCCTCGGGAATCGCGATCATCGGTATATGATCATCGCCCAGCTCGCGCAGATAGGCCGCACTGTCATCATCAAAAAGCTTGCTATTCTCGCCATAGATGATCGCCAGCCGATGCGGCAGATCGGCAATCCGCTGCCCCGTCCGCGCCCATTTCGCCATATCATTTTCATTGCGATGGAATACTATCGGGTCAAATTTCCATGACCAGCCCTTTTGCGCGCCGTCCTCCACGGGGCGGAGAGAATGATAGGCCATATATTCCAGCAGAAACGGTTCCTGCACCGGCTGTGGCGGCGACAGGACAAAGCGGGCGCGCGCGCTTTCGTAATCGGGATAGACTTTATTCGGCCGATCCGACCGCCCGGAACCGGGCGGGGCACCACCAGCTTCAAAATGAGCTGCCAGTTTCTCCGGCCGCATTACCATCAGGTCACAGATGATCAGTCCGCCAAAGCGCTCCCCCGCCATTTCCATTGCGGTGAGGGCAACACCGGAACCAAAGCTGTGCGCGATGATCTTCGGCTTTACCGTGCCGGAGAACAATTCAAGCGTTTCGGCCAGTTCGATCATCCCTTTGGCACGCTTGTCACCATCGCAATCGGCCGGGATTTCACTCTCGCCCATCCCGGCGAGATCATAAGAAATTATATCATAATTTTCGGCCAGAAACGGCGCAATAAAGGCAAAGCAGCGGGCGTGGGCGAGAAAACCGTGAGTCATCAGCAGCGGTGGATTGCCGCGCTTGCCCCAGCGGAAATAGTGGACCTTGTACCCGTCGACTTCGACGAAGGCTTCTTCGCGCGGCACCGCCATTGCGCGTTGGAACCAGTCGGGAAGGTCCTGATCGCCAGCCCAGATATCGACAATATCGGGGCTGGCTGTTGTTATATTTTCATCCATTGGTTGTGACTATTCGCCCTTCCAGTCAGGCTTGCGCTTCTGGGCGAAGGCCAGCGAACCTTCCTGCGCATCCTTCGAGGTAAACACCGGCTTGGTGATTTCGGCCTGTTTCTTCCAGGCTTCCTCGCTGGTCCAGTCATAGCTTTCGTTGATGATCTTCTTGGTCGCCTTGAGCGCCAGCGGGCCATTGGCCGCGACCGTGGTCGCCAGTTCGATCGCTGCATCAATCGCAGCGCCTTCGGTGACGCGGTTGACGAAGCCGACTTCATAGGCGCGTTGCGCGGTGAAGAAATCACCGGTCAGGGCCCATTCCATGGCAATTCGCTTGCCGACAAGCTGCTGCAGCTTGATCACGCCGCCAGCCGCAGCGACGAGGCTGCGCTTGACTTCGGGAATGCCGAATTTCGCGTTCACATTGGCAACGCACAGATCGCAGGCAAGAGCCAGTTCGAGGCCGCCGGCCAGCGCATAGCCTTCAACCGCAGCAATCAGCGGCTTTTCCGGACCCTTTTCGGTAATGCCGCCAAAGCCATAGCCCTTCACCGCTGGCGTTTCGCCGCGCAAAAAGCCCTTGAGATCCATGCCGGAGCAGAATGTTCCACCGGCACCGGTGATGATGCCCGCGTTGAGGCTGTTATCATTGTCAAGCTGTTCCATCGCCGCACGAATGCCTTCGGCTGCTGCCTTGGTCATCGCGTTTTTCGCGTCGGGCCGGTTAATCGTGACGATGATGAAACCGTCCTGGATATCGGTGAGTACTTCAGACATAATCTTTTCTCCTTATTTTTACCCGTTCGCACTGAGCCAGTCGAAGTGCGTCTATCGACTGGCGGTGTCCTTCGACAAGCTCAGGACGAACGGCAAATTTTACCCTAATCAAACAACAGATTGGCCAGTTTCGACCGCTGATAGGCAGCATCGCCGATCAGCGCGCCGCCCATGATCGCCTTGCGCCGGTGCAATTGCGCGTCGCAATCATGGGTGAAACCGAAGCCTCCGTGGAACTGGATCGAGCGGTCAGCCGCCGTGGCATAGCTGCTGTGTGCCTGCGCTGCGGCCATCAGCACCGCAACCTCGCCGCGCCCCTGCTCGCCCCAGCTGTGCGCCGCGCTGTAAAGATGCGTGCGCGCTTTTTCATATTCGACATAATTGTTCACTGTCGGATGTTTCAGCGCCTGATAGCTGCCGATAATCTTGCCGAACTGCTTGCGGGTTTTGAGATATTCCAGTGTATAGTCGATCACCGATTGCGCGCCGCCGGTCATTTCTGCTGCGTGAAGCAGCCCCGCGGCCAGTTCGATTTTCTCCAGCGTCTCGCGGGTCCGGCCTGCGTCGAACAGGGCATCCGCCGGGACAGTGACGCCGTCGAGCGTCATTTCATAGCTACGCGCGGTTTCGTCGATCACCGTTTCGCGGCGCAACGCACCGTCCGTCAGCGCCGATCGCTCAATCAGGGCAAAGCGCACCGCGCCGTCGACCTTCACCGATGCGATGATCAGCTCCGCGCTGTCCGCCCAGAGCACCAGCTGTTTCTTGCCCGACAAGGTCACCATATCGCCATTTTCAACGCCGGTCGCGTCGATATTGGACAGGTCCCAGTCGCCATTGTCTTCGCGCAGGGCCAATGTTGCCGCCGCGCCTGCTGCAATCTTCGGCAGCCATGCGGCCTGCTGTGCTTCGCTGCCACCGGCCAGCAACGCCTGCGCCGCCAGTGTCGTCGAACCAAAAGGATTGCTCATCAGATTGCGGCCCATCTGCTCGGCAATCGGAACAACTTCCGCCATCGACAGGCCGACCCCGTCATGCGCCTCGGGTATAGCGATCGCCAGCCAGCCGAGCTCGCCGATCTCGCGCCAGACATCGGGATCATAGCCCAGATCATCGTCGATCAGCGCCCGCACCTTTTCGACCGGACTTTTGTCACGACAGAAATTGCTCGCCACATCCATCAGTTCAATCTGCTCTTCGGTGGTCCCGATTGTGCCTAGATTATCCATTTTATCCTCGTCTCTCATTCCGTTCGCCCTGAGCTTGTCGAAGGGTCTTTATAAAGGGTGCTTCGACAGGCTCAGCACGAACGGGTTATAACCGGTCCATTATCTCGTTTTCGGTAATCCCAGCGCGTGCTCTGCGACAATATTCCGCTGGATCTCGGAGGTCCCCCCGCCGATCGTGGCCGAGAAACTGTTGAGATAGCTGCGATGCCAGTAGCCGTCGTCGATCGCATTTTCGTCGCCGACATAATAGCCGGCCTTGGTGCCCTGGAACGCGAGCGAAAACTCGGTCAGTTCGCGGATCAGTTCGGTGCGCGCCAGCTTGTTCATCAGCGGCAGCCCCATCGGCCTGTCCTGCATCAGTTGCGGCATCCGGCGGCGGGTGTTGTTGAGATTGAGTGCCTGGATATCGATCATATATTGCGTCATCTTGTCGCGCATCACCGGATCGTCTAGCAGCGGCTTGCCGTTGCGGACCGAATTTTTCGCCAGCTCGACGATTTCCATCACGTCGAGTTCCTTGACGAAGAAACCGCCAACCGGCTTTACCTTGGCGCCGCGCTCATATTCCAGCGTTTTCATGGCCATCGACCAGCCATTGCCTTCGCCACCAAACAGGCAGTCGGCAGAAATGCGGGCGTCGGTAAAGAAGGTCTGCACAAAGCCATACTCACCGGTCAGTTTCTTGATCCGGCTGGTGCTGATACCATCGATCTGCATCGGATTGAGGAAGAAGCTGAGCCCGGCATATTTGTTCGGTGCATCGAAATCGGTGCGGGCGAGGAGGATCATATATTTCGCGCGGTCACCG
>Ga0209345_10002123_pt1 | contig 22494 bp, 19 predicted proteins | sample Cruoilmetagenom7_FD_187294 | JGI IMG/M metagenome (GOLD analysis project Ga0209345, IMG submission 187294) | Oil polluted marine microbial communities from Coal Oil Point, Santa Barbara, California, USA - Sample 7 (SPAdes) (version 2) | ecosystem: Environmental > Aquatic > Marine > Oil seeps ...
CTACATCTCGTGGTATAACTTATAAGGGGATTAGAAAGGCTGGGGGTTGGGCGAAAGATTGGCAGAAACTAAAACCAGCAACACCAGTAACACCACAACCAGATATACCACGAGATGTAGAAGAGATGAAAAAAAAGATAGAAGAGAATAAAAAACCGAGAAGCCCGCTACTTGATAAAGAAGGAAAACCTAGAGCTCAACTACTAGGAAAAACATCAAGTTTGGGAAAGAGACCTGTGAGTCCTACGAGTCCGGTAAAACCAAATATACCGAGAAAACCAATGCCAGTGAAACAAGAACCTACTCGTTCTCCTCTTATGCGTAACACGCGTAAAAGACCAACAAGACCAGCAAGGCAAAAAAGACTGGGAAAAGCACCTTCGATAACACGACAGAAGGGGATAAAAGATTGGTATTAAATAATACGCTAAAGGTCAAAAAGTAAAAAAAACAAAAATTATGTCAAAAGTTGATGTTAAAGAATTTTTCAACGGTGCTTATGATAATGTTGAGTTCATTGTTGCTAATGGTTCTTCTGATTATGATGTAAAAAGTAATCAGACTGGCACTTTTGGAGGGGCAAGCAGTGATGTTGAAGAAGTGTTAGAGGTTTCTATTAGAACAGACCAGACAATTACTGTAAAGTTTAATTCTACGAATGATGACTCTATCACAGTTACTTCGAGTGATAGTCCTCTCGTATTTGAGAATGTAATATCAAATATTTACATTTCAAATGTTTCAGGGTCGAGTGCAAATGTAAAAATTCTATTAAAATAATATGGAGGACCAAATAAAAGATTCTAAAAAAGTTTCTGACTTACAAACAGAGAGTTTTTCTTTGAAAAAATATAATAAAGAATTGAAGGAAAAGAATGAAAAGATAGAAATAGAAAATAAGAAAAAGCAAGAAGAGTTAAAAGAAGTTAATAAAAAGATAGAAGAGCAAAAGTCAAGAGAGGTTGAGATGATAAAAAACTATGAGATGAAAACTGTCAAGGAAATAGATATTCTTTCTAAAAAGAAGAAAGAAGTTTTTGATATTGAAAAAAGGATTGAAAAAGAATTTATAGAGTTGAAGACTACAAAAATTCAGATTGATGATGATATAAAGAAATTAGATGAGAGAGAGAAAAAAAATACGCAGGAAGAAGAAGAGATGAATTTGATTATGAAAGAGAAATATAAATCTTTAGAAATAGAGAAAAAGGAAATAGAAAAAAGAAATCTTGAAATAGTAAAAGAAAAAGAACAGATAGAAAATAGTGAAAAGAGATTAAAGCAAACGAGAGTGGAACTGGAAGCTTTTGTTGAGTTTGTAGAAAAAGATAAAATTGAAAATGCAAAGACTAATAATTTAATCCAAATAGAAAAAATAGAATTAGAAGGAGTGAGAGAGGAAGTTAAAAAAATTCAGGATGATGTTAATAAGGATAAAGAATTATTAGAAGAAGAAAAAATGGTTTTAAAAGAAAGTCAAAAACAGATAGAGCCGAAATTGAAAGAGTTAAAAGAAAAAGAAGATAATTTGATTGACAAAGAAGAGGGATTATGTTCCTTTGAATTAGAATTAAAAATTAAGGAAAGTAAAATTAAGGAAATAGTGAGAATGAATAAACTTGAAGAACATAATATAATATGAGTTCAAATAGTAGGATAGTTTTAGTTTCTGAAGATGATGATAAGAAAGCAAGTCTTTCTACAAGAGGATTGAAAGATGTTTTGTCAGTAGAGATAGTTAATGCTTCGGGTGAGCAGATAACTTCTTTTGGGGGTGATAATGTAAGCATTTCTAATTTAGATGAAATAACTAATGTTTTGCCTGCAAGTTTAACGGATATAGGTAATTTGAAAGTAAGTATTGAGGAAAATGGGATAACTCTTCCTGTATCACTAGCTTCTGTTCCTTCTCACGCAGTAACTAATGCAGGAACTTTTGCTGTGCAAATAGTAGATACTTCCTTCGCTGTTGCTGATGGCAACGCTCTTGGTGAAGGTGTGTTAATTCAGGGGGACGACGGGACGGATAGAAAGAATGTTGCTGTTGATGGTACTACTGGCAATCTAGAAATAGATATAAACTCTGCTACGATTCAGGCTCCAGTTGAGAGACAGTCTATTTATAGACCTTTGCACGCCGCTACCACTACGCCCTTAGGGATAGATGCTTCATACACTTCCACAGGAGAGGACGCTTTGAGCTATGATAGAATTACAGGTACAGTGTTTGCTGACCAGGCTGGCACTCTATACATAGAGCAATCCACAGATGATACCAACTGGGACGATAGCGAAAGCACTGCTATTTCCGCTTCAGCGGGAATATCTTTTGACTTTGCGTTAGTTTCAAGATATGTTCGCATAAGATATGTCAATGGTGGAACTGGTCAGAGTGCGTTTCGTTTAACTGGTTATCTTAAAACATAATATGACAATTACAGAAGAATTAAAAAAAAGAGTTAAGGTTATCAGGGCTAATAATGTTTATGAGGTAAGAATTGCTATTGGTGGAGGTTGGTTTTATGAAGAGATACCTATTTTAAAAGATGATACAGAACAAACCTTAAAGACTAAAGCAGAGAATGTTTTGGAAAATTTATTTAATGATTTTCATTATTCTCATAATTCTAAAATAGAGCAACAAGATATTTTAGATGATGATGGAAAGCCGACAGGGGAGAAACAAGATGTTTTTGTTATTATCGACAAATTTAAAGATACTTTGCCAAGAGAGATAAAAATATGAGCAAAAGGATACAACAAGTCTCAGGAGGGTGCGTGCTAAGTTTAAATATGGACGATAACGCCGCTAGCACTACTGTAATAGATAACTCTGGATATGGGAATAATGGTACTTTTAACGATGCTGGTGGAGACCCAAACACAGATGCTCACAGTGTTGCTGGAAGGATTAGCACGGCTCTTGAGTTTGATGGGGATGATGATTATGTGTTGATACCAGATATTACGGCAGTAACAAGCGGAGAAAGTTTCAGTGTTTGTGCTTGGGTATTAGCATATGATAATCCTGATAATTATTGGGCTTCTGTTGCTTCAAGGACGGATGGAGCAGTTAAAGGCTATCGCCTGACGGCTCGGGGAACTAGTGCTCATTTTGCGATTGCTGGGGATAATGATTGGTTTCTTACTTGGGGAACATTGGTAGCGGATAGTTGGAATTTTATATGCGGGATTTGGGACAAGCCAAATACGAAGAATGACTTTTTTGTTAATGGAATCCTTGCAGATTCAGAATCCGCAAGCTATACCCCGACAACTTATACTAATAGGCACTATATCGGGAAAGCCCCGTGGTCATCAGATTATTGGTATAAAGGACTTGTTGACGAAGTCCGTATTTACAACAGGGCGCTGGACGCGGATGAGATTAAAGCACATTATTTAGGAGCAAGACACTTAGCGGTATAAATTAGCAAAACAAAATTATGTTTAACAAACGATTAAAAGTTGACGCAGAAGCGTTATCAGCAGCCACCGACAATATCAAAATATGGGGGAATACTGCTAAGGATGATAGCGGGACTGATTATATCCCATTACTTGACAGTGATGGGCATTTTCAGATTGATGTTTTATCTGGTGGTGGAGCAGGGACTCAATACACAGAGGACGCAGCAGCACCAGCAGACCCAGTAGGAGGAACATTGATGTTGACTAGAGATGACCAGCTATCAACAGTGACGGAAGTAGCAGGAGATTGGTCGAGAGCGAGAGGAACCTCAAAGGGAGCATTATGGGTAGCAATGGCTGACGCTTCAGGAGACCCCTTAACTTCTTTTGGGGGTGGGACAGAATATACGGAAGATGTAGCAACAGCTAATCCGCAGGTTGGTAAGGCAATAATGATGGAAAGAGATGACGTTTTATCAGAAGTAACGCCAGCAGAGGGAGATTGGATTGGAGCAAGGGGAACAGCGGAAGGAGCTTTATGGGTTCAAGATTTTAATTCAACGGAAGAATTGGTTCTTTCTATTGCTATTTGGAGTGATACAACTGCTATTCTTGCTGATACAGCGAGCATAGATACTAATTCAGGAACGATAGCAGGAGATACTACTTCAATAGACGGCAAGATAACTGCTTGCAATACAGGTGCAGTGGTAATTAGTAGCGGAACTGTAACAGCTAACTTAGGAGCTACTGACAACGCAGTTTTAGACACCATAGATGCTGTTTTAGATACCATCAATGCTAAACTGGTAACGGGTACAGTTATCGGAGATGTAAATTTAGGAGCTACTGATAATGCTGTGTTAGACCAGATAGAACTTAATACAGACCCTTTACTTGTAGTCGGGGGTGGCACGGAAGCAGCAGCTCAAAGAGTTACTATCGCAAATGATAGCACAGGAGTATTAAGTGTTGATGATAATGGTGGTGCTTTAACAGTTGACGGCACGATAACTGCCAACCTTTCAGCTACTGACAATGCAGTTTTAGACACTATAGATGCAGTACTAGACGCTATCAATGCTAAGCTGGTAACTGGAACAGTTATCGGCGATGTTAATCTGGGGGCTACTGACAACGCAGTATTAGATACCATAGCGGGTGATACTACAAGCTTAGATGGTAAGGTTACCGCTTGCAACACAGGTGCGGTTGTGGTAAGCAGTGGTTCTATAACTGCTGACTTAGGGGTTAATAACGATGTAATCGCAACAGGAAATGTGGCTCACGACGCTGCTGATAGCGGTAGTCCTGTAAAGACAGGTGGTAAAGTGGTTCTATTCAATAGCTCTGCCCCACCAAATGCGGCAGCAGCGGAAAATGACAGAGCAAATGATATAGTCGATGAGTATGGCAGAAAGTATGTAGAGACAACACACCCTAATTATTGGGATGTATCTGCTGATTATGTTGCAGCACAGACTAATGCTTCTGTGAAGGCAACGCCAGGAGCAGGACTTTCTCTCTATTTAACAGATATAATAATCTCTAACGGAGCAACAGCTGGGAACATTACTTTACTGGACGGTTCTGGTGGAACAGTATTATTTGAAATTTACCCTGCTATAAATGGTGGATGTTCAACTAACTTACGAACACCGATTAAATTAACAGCTAATACAGCTCTTTGCATTACCTCGACAACAGTAACGACCCACAGCGTTATGATTTCTGGGTTCATCGCCCCCTAGTCTATGGAAAAGATAAACGAAACAACTTTTAAGCAGAAATTTGATAAGGATTTTGAAGTTGAGATAGGCGATAGTAAGTCGCCAGATTTTAAAAATCAATTAAAAGTTTTAAGATGGGATAATGAATGCAACTTTTCTGTTAGACTAATTGACAATGAGACAGATGTTCCGATAATTAAAACCGAAGGCAATAAGATAAAACTTGTTAAAGAGAAAATAGAAACGCACTTTTATCCTACAAAGATTGGTGAGAAGAAAGAAACAGACGCTTATGAGTTTGAGGTTATTTTAAAGGAAAAACCAAAGACGAATAAGGTTGAGATGAGCATTGAGACAAAGGGGTTAAAGTTTTTTTATCAGCCAGAATTGACACAGAAAGAGAAAGATGGTGGTGCTAATAGACCTGAAGATGTTATCGGCTCTTACGCTGTTTATCACGAGAGCAAGCAAGGGGATTATTCTAAAATGGGATTGAAGAATTACAGAGCGGGTAAGGCTTTCCACATCTATCGCCCGAAGATAATTGATAGTGTTGGAACGGAAGTTTGGGGGGAGTTGAATATAGATATTGAGAAGAAATTATTAACAGTTAAAATCTCGCAAGAGTTTTTAGATAACGCTGTATATCCTGTAAAGCACGCTGCGGGATTGGAGTTTGGGTATCACAACGATGGTAGTACTACTTATTCAAAAAGTGAAAGGCGAATACACGGCTATAAATTTTCATTGGGTTCAGATGGAACAGCTACTTCAATCTCTGCGCGTTGTTGTCAAGAAGATATATACTGGGGAGTAATTGATGTTCAATATGGTTTATATAATAGTAGTTTAGTATTACAAGGAAATACAGAAAATATAACACAAATTGCGAGTGATGATGATACTTTAACTTGGCGTTCAGCAGACATTGATACAGGTGGAAATTTAACTACTGGTGATATATGGATTTGTTTTAATTTTAACCATGCGGGTACTAAAAGTTTAAAAATAGCAGGGGATACTGGTGATGCAAATTATGCGATATATAGTTATGGTAGTGTTGATTATGACGACTGGAGAGATCCTTTAAATGTTGATGGTTACACTAATGAAAAATACTCAATCTACTGCACCTACACAGCAAGCGGCGGAACAGCAACAGGAATAATGACAACAAATAAATTTTGGTAAAGGTCGGAAAATAAATAAATAAAATATGAAGAAGATAACCACAGACAATCTACAACTTCTCAAAACAGCAAAATCTACTTTCATTGATAGTGCGGCTTCGGCAAGTGATTCAACTTTAACTACAAAATCAATCATAGGGTTTGCCATAGACCAGATATTGTTGATTGGAGAATTAGGAGCAGAACAGAGAGAGATAATCAAAACTCACGCTTCTACAAGTCCGACAGGAACTACAATAACTTTGGCTTCTAACTTAACTTACGGTTATACGGTAGGAACGAAAGTTTATATTATAGACTATAACAAGGTAGAGATTTCTTGGTCAGCAACTGCGACAGGTAGTAAAGCTGTTTTAGCGACAATAGATTTACAGGCAGACCAAAAAGAGACAATTTATTCAGACACGGCAAAATCAGCAGGATATTATTTTTGGAGATTTAAGGAGGATATTGGTAATACTTATTCAGATTATTCAGACCCTATACCTTATGCAGGGTTTGAAACTAATACAGTTAAATTTGTTATTGATTACGCTTTAAAGAGAAATAAATTAGAGGCTTACACCGACAATGTAGATAAAGATTTTTGTATTAATGAAATTAACGCTTGTCTTAAATATATAACAGGTAAGATGAAGAGATGGAGCAAGTTACAGAAGTTTAATCATATATTGGGGCAAACAGCTCAAGGAACCTGGTCATATGATTTGCCTTCGGATATTTACGATAGCAATACTTTAAAATCTATTTTAGGGGTAAGAATTGGAACTGATGGAGATAATTTAACGCCAAGAAATAAAGATGACTTTAATGATTTATATGACGGAGTGGCAAGGACTACTTGCTCTGCGGCTTCTATCGGAGACACTGAATTAACTTTAGCTAATAGTTATGATTTTGAAGCTCCAACATCGGGAACAGCCTCAATAATGATTGCGGGCGTAACTATAACTTATACCACTAATACAAAAGCAACAGGAGTCCTGTCTGGAATACCAGCAAGTGGAACTGGTTCAATCACTGCAACTATTACCGATAGCTCTAATGTCTGGCAAAATGAAGCAGAAGGACAATTAACAAAATTTTCAGTTTGGGATGGAAAGATATGGACAGAGTTGCCAAGTTCAAGCTACGCAGGTTTGAATGTTCACTTAGATTATTGGACAGAAGCAAGTGAGGTAGATTCTTATGCAGATACGATAGATGCGGTTAGATATGACCTTGCTAAATACTGGCTCACTTGGGCTATCCGGAATCAATTAAAAAATGATGGGAAGAAAGACTTAGGAGATGGAGACTTTTTAATGTTTAGTGAAATTTTAAGAGATTCTATGAGGAAAGAAAATAAGAGTCATAGAAAGCATTGGGACATTAGATTGAACCAAATAACCCCTTAAGAGGGCTAATACGAGGCTCATATTGCCCTGTAGAACGATTTAAAAACAAAAGTTGATATATTATATGCCAAATGAAATACCATCTTTGAGGAATGTTTTAGGAGGTATCGTGCAAGATGTAGATTCAAGCGTAGTGCCTTCTAGCAGTTTGGCTTTTTCTGTAAATTTTAAATATAATAAAATTATAGGAAGAGCGGTTTTAAGAGAAGGAACGACAATTATTGGCAGTCAGATAGTCAATGGAAAATCTATACTTGGATTAACGCAATATATAAAAAAGGATGGAACAAAAGTTTTGCTTGCAGCAGTAAACGATTCAACCTCTGCTAACGCAGATATTTTTAAATATGATGGAAGCTGGGCAAAAACAAGTGAGGATTGGACTGCAACACAAAAGATTAGATTTGTCCAGTTTTTAGATACAATAACAGCTTTTAATGGAACTGATGGAGCTAGAAGTTTTGACGGCTCTTCGTGGGTTAGTTCTGGAGGCCCGCACGATGTTGGTAATTTCCCAATAGGAAAATACGCTGTTGAATGGAAAGACCGTATATACTCTGCTGGCGTAAGTGCTAATTTAGACAGACTTTATTATTCTGGTACGCCAACCACAGGAACGGTTAGTTGGACTTCTGGCAATGGATATATAGATATAGAAGCAGAGGAAGGAGCAGGAAGCATTACAGCTCTTGCTAAAATTCCTAGATATTTATTGATTTTTAAAGAAAGGTCTTTAAAGAGGTGGGACGGATACTCAACTTATCCTGAAAGTTTAAACAGCATAGGTACGACTTCGCAAGAGAGTGTGATACTTGGCAGAGAGACAGTAATGTATTTTAACTCTAACGGTATTTATGAGACAAATGGGGTGCAAAGTGTTAAAATATCAAGAGCAATACAAAAAATAATAGATGCGATTCCTTCTGCTAATTATGCTGATATATGTGGATTTTCTAACGGAGATATGTGTAGGTGGTCGATCGGAGACGGAATTATAATAGATGATATTACATATAATAATGTTGAGATACAATTTAATTTAGATGATAAAAGCTGGCAAGTAATGAGTTATCCTTATGGTTTTAAGTTTTATACAAAATATATTGACGGTACTGCGATTAAAATTGTAGGCGGAGATGAAAATGGAAATGTTAAAGAGATAGATAGTAGTGCTACAAATGATGATGGAGATTCGATTGCTTATTTACTTCAGACACACCCATTAGAATTTGGCTCTCGTGGAAGGATAAAAGATATTTCAAATGTAGTTTCTTATACTAAAAAAATGGGAGGAGGGATATTATCTTGTAGGACAGATGAAATAGGAGAGTTTGAACCTTTGGGCAATATTTCAAAAGATACGGAAGAAATTAAAAAAAATGTTTCAGGAGGAACTTTTGAATATAAAATAATAGGAGAAGCAAAAGGTGGTGGAGTAGAGTTTATAGGGTTGGATTTTGATAGGATTTCTATTAGTGAGAATTATAGTAAATAAATATGGCATTAAATATAAAAACATCAATAACAGATTTTTTGAAAAGTAAGAAAGCGTGTTCGACTTATTCTTGTAGAAAAAAGCTGGCTGCTAAGGCTGGTATTAAAAATTATAAAGGAACAGCAAAGCAAAATACTGCTTTGCTTAAATATGCTAATAAAAGATATTCATCAAAGTCAAAGCAGAAACAGAAGCAAAAGCAAGGACAGAAACAGAAACAAAAGCAGAAGTCGAAAAAAAAACCTCTTACACCTAAACAATTACTTGCCGCTTTGCCTGCTTCAGTGAGGAATAGTAAAGACTTTAAAAATTTATCTGCTGACTTAAAACTTGGATTAGCTCAACATTTTAATGTGTTGTCTAAAGGAAATAAGAAAGCGATTAAAGATTGGAAAGATACATTAAAAGTTGCTCAAAAACAGGCCGCTCCTTACTTTAAAAATATATTAAAAATACAATCTGATGAACTTCAAAGGGCAGAAGCAGATTTACGACAACAGCTTAAATATGGAAAAACTGAAACTGATATTAAAATACGGCAATTAAAAGAAGACCTTTTAACTGGAAAAGAAAGATACACTGAACAATTAGGGCAAACAATGGCAGAACTGGAAGCTCGAAGGGAAGATGAGAGAGGAACATTTGAATTTAATATAGATAAACTAGATACACGGATAAAAGAAATTAGCGAAGACTTAGAAAGAAATAGAGAATTTTTGACATTAGAACAGCAATCTGATTTAGGAGACTTATTAAGAAATTATGAAAAGCAAGTTAAAAGTATGCGAGGTTCAATGGCCGAAAGAGGATTAAGTGAAAGTTCAATAAGGGTAGAAGCTAAAAGAGAAATTGATGAAGAAGACAAATCAAAAGTAAAAACAGTTCAAAGAAGATATACTCATCAAATTAAAGGAATGGAGATAGAGGCTGAAAGAGGAACAGAAGAGTCAGAGAAAGTTAAAGCAGAAACAGAAAGACAATATCAATCCGAATTAGAAACATTAGGAAGAAGAGAAACAGAATTAAAATCAACTTATGATTTTGATATTTCACAATTAGAAACATTGAAAGGTAGAAACATAGGAGAATATAATAGAGAACTTAAAAAATTAAAAAGTGATTTTCGAACAAATCTTACTGCGTTGGGGAGAAGTTTTGAAGAGACTTGGGGAGCAAAAAGATTACCTTCTCTCAAAGGGTATGAGCCTATGGGTATAAAATGGAGGCAGAGTAGGATGTACGAAACACAAAAAACAGATGTTAATGCTCGTAGAAAGGCGTTGATTGACGAGCAAGCTCGTAAAGGGTTAATAGGTATATATTAAATATGGCTAATCAAGGAACTTGGTGGAATCCCTGGACAAAGCAGGGTATAAGCGGAACGAAACCAGGACCCGAATGGGTTCCTGCTGACCCTAAAACAGGGAAACCTTATTTTGAAAAACAAACTAAGAAAAAAAAGAAATCTAAGAAAAAACCTGCTAAAAAAACTACAGCTAAAAAAACATTACCTGCTAAAAAAACATTACCTAGCTCATCGGGTAGTTTAGCTGGAACTTTGACTAATACTTTACCTTCTGGAGGTTCTGCTTTAGACCAAAAAATAGCAGATTTAGAATCAAAATATGTTCCTGACCAAATGGGAGCTTTTAAAAGAAGTATGCAGGCAGTTGCGGAGTTTGCATATGATGATAGACGAAAACAAGAAATGACGGAGGAGCAAATGGGTTTTGACCCTTCTGCGGTTAGTGGAGATACTTTTGCTGATATGCTTAATTTTTTTAACTCAAGAAGAGGTGGAGAAATTGCTCTTGTGCATAAAACAGCAATGGAGACCCATATGGAAACTCAGGCGATGATTAAAGAGCAGATAGATGAGTTAAGAGGAAGAAGAGATGAAATGTTAAAACTTGCAATGGATAATAATGTTCCTGTTTCTTGGGAGGATTTTGGAATGTCTGGAAAAGTGCCGGGAAGTGGTTCTCGTTCTTGGAGAAATAATAATCCTGGTAATATTAAATGTGGAGAATATGTTAATACTCAAGGTGCAGTAGGTTGTGATGGTGTTTTTGGTATTTTTCCTGATATGGCTACAGGTAGACGAGCAATGATAAATTTACTTGGTAGTTCTTCTGTTTACCCTGGTTTAAGCATTGAAGCTGGATTAAGAAGATGGTCAGACCAAGCTTATGGTGCTGAAATTGTTGCAGGGCAACTTGACCCTGATAAGTTAATAGGAGATTTGAATCCTAAAGAATTGAATCTTCTTGCTGATAAAATGACAGTAAGGGAAGGATTTTGGGAAGGCGAGACAAGAAGCGGAATTATAAAAGGTGGAGAAAGTGATGAAGAGAAAGAAGAAAAGGAGGAAAAAAAGAAAAAAAAGTTAATGATGACTGACTTAAACCAAGCAGCTAAACAAATAAAAGCTAATCCTACTTTATGGAGAAAATTTAAAAATATCTTTTTAAATGAGTGGGGAACAGAACATAATAAAGACTGGAATGCTATCGTGGGTTCAGAACCAAAAGGAACAATTGAAGATATAGCTTTTGATAGATGGCAAGGTAAGATTACAGACGCTCAACTTAAAGAAGGAGCAAGACTTCACGAATATAAAGATGATATTGATGGAATTGACGCTTATTTTGAAGAGGTTGTTTTGCCAGTAATAGTGAGAAAAATGAAAATGGGAAAAAACGATGCAACAATAATTAAAGAATTAAAAGAAGGAGGATATATTAAATGGAATTAAAAAAGGGACATCTTTTCGATAATGTTTTAAAAAACACTCTTACTCCTGCAAAAAGGAATACTTTTGATAATGTTTTTACTCCTACAAAGGGACATCTTTTTGATAAGCCGATGAGTTATCAGTCTACGGCAAAACCAATAGTGCCAGAATCGCAAAGAATTAAAGAAGAGCCAGTTGGAACTCTTCAATCTTTTGCTAAAGGTATAATCGGAATGGGGGCTCAACTTCCTCAAGTTGCAGGAACATTGATAAAAGAGATTGGAGAAACTGAACAAATGGGTGATATAAAAATAGGATTATTGGGCCCGATTTCTCTTTTTGGAATAGGAAATATAACTATTCCTGTTTTATCTCAAGAAAGAAAAGAACGATTGAATGAAGCTGTTGCGGAATTTGGAGAAAATGTAACAGAAACAAATAAGCGTTGGGTTGAAGAAAAAGGACTTTTACCTCAAAGAAATGAAAAAATGCTTGCCTATCAACTTGGAAGTGGTATTGCTTCTTTAGGAACAGCTGTTGGCTTGACTATAGCTACTAAAAATCCTGCAGCGGCAACTGCTGTCTTTGGATTGATGGCAAAATCTAGAACTTATGAAGAAGCAACAGAAGCTGGAAAAACCCCAGAAGAAGCAAAGTTAATTTCAACTTTAGCAGGGCTCACAGAAGGAGCTTTAGAATATGTAGGAATAAGTAAGTTTATGAAACCTGTTTTTGGTACAAAGATTTTAGGAAGAGCTATATCTCGTTTTGCTACAGAAGCAACGCAAGAAGGATTGCAAGAATTTGGAAGCAATGCTTGGGCAAGAATTGGCTATGACCAGAAAAGAAACTTAATGCAAGGAGTAAATGAAGCTGTTTTAATAGGTGGAATAATTGGAGGAGCTTCGAGTATAGCTGTATCTCCTTTTGAAAAAAGCACAGTTAAAGAAATAGCCAAAGACAATGGATTAAATGAAGAAGAGGCAAGTTATGTTGGAGATAAATTAGTGCCGAATTTAACAAATCAATTTCAATCAGGAATGAAAAAAGCGTTTTCTTTTGTGAATGAACAAGTAAAGAAACATCCTATTGGTTTAACTATTAAAGAAGTGCATTTAAATCCTACCGTAACTCAACATTCTATAAGAGATATTAGTAAAATAGCTGAAACAAAAAATCAGCCAGAAATAGCAAAAAAGATAGCGGGTATTGAATTACCTTCTGAAATAAAAAGTATTAAAGAATTAGAGAATATTATCAAGGCTCCTTTAACTCCAAAAGAATTAGAAATTGCTAATGAATGGATTGGTTTTAGAATAAAACAACTTGAATTTCAATCTGATAAACCAGAGTTTAGTTCTATGTGGGAAGAAGGTGTAAGTAAAAAAGAATCTGGAAAACCTTTGGTTATGGAAGAAATCAAATCAGTAGTTCCTAAAAAGCGAGAGCCTTTGAAACAACCTTCGATGAGAGAAGAAATGATAAAACAAGAGGAGATAGTTGAGCCAGATATAGGTGAAAAAATATCAAAATTACATCCAGATGATGAAAAAGTAATAAAGCAATTTATTGATAATGTAAGGTTAAGAGGGAAAGAAGATTTAAATCTTGAATTTGAAGCAAGCAGAATAGCAGAACATTATGGAATTAAAATGCCGAATACAAGAGCGAAACTTGCTAATGAATTTTCTAAAGTTTTAGATGAAAGGGAAAAGAAAATAAAAGTGCCGGTGGAAGAGGTTAAAGAAATACCGAAAAAACTTAAATCACAAAAGATACCCATTGCGAATACTGTTAAGGAGAAAGTTAGAAAAGTTTTTAAATTAATGGGAAACGATATTATTGATGTTTCAATAATTGGTTCAACTGCAGAGGGAAAATTAAAACCAAATGATTTGGATGTTTTAGTAATACCTAAAAAATATACAGAGCTAACTTCTGATAAATTATATGATAGAATAGAATTACAAAATTTAATAGCAAAAGAAATAAAAGATTTTTTTCCTGATAAAAAAATACATGTAACTATTTCAAAGTATAAAACTGAAAGAGGTGCAAAAATGTCATTAGAAGATTTTTATGATAAAGAAACTAAGGGGATAAAATCACCTTCTAAACCTCGTGTCTTAAAAGTTGAACAAAAAGTTGAAAAACAAAGACAATTAAAACAACAACGAGATATTATAAGACAACAGCTTGTTGGTATCAATCAAGTTATAAAAGAACATCCAGCAGCACCTCTTGCAAGATATGCGGTTAATGGAGAATTACCTGAAGTTACTGGACAGAAAGGTTTTAGTATTTTTAAACAAAAAGGTGATGATATAGTAACTGAATTTGGTTTTGTTGATTCCGAAGAAGCAAGAGATTCTTATAATGATTTACAGGAGTTAAAAGAAAAACAAAAAGAACTTCGTGATCAATTAAGCGAAAGTTTTTTAGATCCTGAATTTAAAACTACAGAAGTTTCTGCTTTGGGAAAAAAGGTAAAAAAAGCTGAAACAAAAATATCTAAAATCAAAACAGCTAAAAAGATTTTACAAAGAAGACGAGCAAGCATTAATGCAATTAAAGAGCATTTTGGATTATCAGATACAGATTTAAAAAATATAACAAAAAGGGATATTCGTTTAATGTCTAATTTTGAATTTAAGCAGTTTATTGACAATATACAAATTGAAGCGGAAAAGTTTGCCGAAAAACAACAAGCAATGAATGAACTTTTACAACAGATAAAAGATAAAGAATTAAATGTTGAAAATTTAAGGAAAGCAATGAAATTACCGACAATGAAGAATATGACGACTGAAGATATAAGAAAGTTAGATGAGGCATTAAAACCATATAAAACAGGAGATATATTTTTATCAGTAAGAAAATTAGAGACAGTGGACAGAACTGAACTAAAAGGAATAAAAACTTGGAGAGAAGCTAGAGAGAGATTAGCTAAACGACGCAATACAACAGTTGAAAAATTAGAGACAATTAAAGTGTCTGAATTTGATAGGTTTAGATTTGATAGTGCGCTAGCGGAAAGAAATGATTTTTATAAAATGATGGTTGAACTTCCTGCTGCTACAATGTTAAATAGACAAGCAGAATATTTAACCATTGAAGAAAAAACTTATAAAATAGCAAAAGGAATAAAACCAAAAGGAATTATTGGAAGGTTAGTGCCTCAACAAAAGATTGTCCGTAAGTTTATAGAGTCTCCTATTGAAAAGAAGCCAGAAGTAGTGAAAGAAATGACTAGCTCGGAGATTGAATTAGCAACTTATATGACAAAAGAATTAGAAAAAGCTAGAGATTATTTGGTTAAAATGGAAGCAATGAAAATGGGTAGAGAAAATTATTTTACACACATTAGAAGAGGAACTTTAGAAACAATAAAAGAAGATGGATTCATAAGAGCAGGAAAAGAAATTCTTATAAAAGAAAAGCAAGAAGAACAAAATTTTGAAATATTAGATAGAATAACTGGAGAAGTTTTGGCGTTGGATAAGTTTTTTAAGTTTGCTATGCACAGAACAGGACAACTTGTTCCGACAGAAAATACAGTTAAAGCGTTTCTGTCTTATATGAAAACTTTTAAAAGGAAGCAGGCTCTTGATGAGATTGTTCCTTTAATAGATATTTATGCTCATTCATTAACTCCAAAAGAAACTACAAAAACAGGATTATTTCTTCACGGAAATTTAATTAAATTTGTAAAAGAATATTTAAATACAAAGAAGGGTAGACACATAACTTTAATTGCTAAACAAGGAGGAAAGATAGATAGAGTTTTAAGAGTTGGGATGACACTTACTTCTTTAAGAGATTTAGCAGGGAATATACCTGTTAGTATTGCGTCAGAGTTAGGAGAGCAAGCAACAACCTATCAATTACTTGGAAAGAAAAATTATCTTCGTGGTAAAATTAGACAAAACACGAAACAAGGTAGAAGGATTATTGAAAAATATCGTAATTTTATTGGAAAAAATCCTTGGAAAGAATTAGTAGAACCAGCTAAAGAAATAGGGGAAAAAATGATGGAAGGAACTTTTGTATTATTTAGAGATTCTTCTGAAAGAGCAAACAAAACTTTTTTACTCGGGTCTTTATCACAAGAAGAATTTAATAAAGGAGAAATTAGTTCTGAAAGATTAGCGTCTTTAAAAACAGAACTCGGAAGATATAGAGTAGTTGAAGATACAGCTTCTATCATCGGAGCAACACCTGAAGGAAGACAATACACTCAATATAAAAAATGGGCGATACCTAATTTAACAACTACTATAAAAAATTTAGATAATATTACGATTAAATTAAAAGATAAGAATGTTAGTTCTGAAACAAAGAAAAAATCAGCATTAGAATTATATAGAGCTATCGAGCTTACTGCTTTTGTTTTGGCTATTTATGGTTTAATTGGGGGAGAAGATGATGATAGTTTTGTTGGTAAAATAAAAGCTAAAGCGTATAGAGAAGCAATGACTTTAGTTCAAGCATTAAATCCTAAAACATTTTTAGCTGTTGGTAGATTAGCATCTTTTATAGAAGATTTTGGAGATGCTTTATCCTTATTAATAACTTTGGAAAGATACAAAGAATCAGAGAAATTAAAAGGTGTCGAAAAAATGAAAAGATTGTTCAAGCCAGTAGTTGTAAAACACGCTAAAGAGATATTTTCACCAGAAGAAATAAACCAAGAAGAAAGAATACGAACCAGAACACGGACACAAGATAGAGAAAAGACCAGAGAACGAAGCAGAACGCGAACACGAAGCAAATAGCTTTTAAGATTTTTGAAAATATATTAAAAAATAAAGAAAAATTACAATGTTTTTTATTCATATTATTTTAAATATAATAAATTTGTTTTGATTTATCAATACCTATGGAGAAATTATCGATTTATGATTTGGGATATTCTCGCTTAATCACAAAGGACTTCCCTTTAGAGATTTTTGATGAGACAGAAGGAGCGCCATCTTCTGGCAATTTAGATGTTTCAACTGGTAGCTCTTGGTGGGACAGTGTATCGCCAGGTTCTATATCCGGCGGAGAATTGACAGGTAATTTAGATATTGTGAGTGGTTATTTAGAAAGCGAGAATTATGTTGCAGGTTCCGCAGGCTGGCAATTAACTCCAACAACAGCGGAATTTCCTTCAATCACCGTGAGCGGAGGAACGATTAAATATAACAAAACTTCTTTTACAGATACTACCAATGCTGGATATTATATTTGTTCAGACGGATTTTATTTTGGCTCGGCTTCGGATGCAACTAAACTTAAATTTACAATATCAAATGGAGAGATAGATTTTGTAGGAGCTTCAATTTCAAACCCAGTTCTTACTGGGATTCAGGCAGGTTCAGAGCTTGCCATACAGGGTTGGACTCACGATATGGCATTTACGCCAACTGACCACGATACTGTTGCTTGGGCTTCAGGAACAATTGCTTTAACAGACGGAACGACTTTTAGCATTGATGCCGGCAATACTGGAGCAATGTCTGCTATAACTTATATTTATTTTAGTAAGGCTGATAGTGAAACTGTTTTACAAACAACCACTACATACTCAACAGCTATTGGCTCTAACAAAATTTTAATCTGCACAGCAGAAGATGTAGTTGCTGGGAAGAAGGCTATCTTCCAAGTGTTCGGTGGTAATTCTTTAGGAGGAACTGGAAAGCTCTTAGTGGCCGATAACATAGCCGCTAATTCTATTACTGCTAACTTAGTGGGGACTAATGAGATAATTGCTAACTCTGCCAATATAGCTAGCGCTGTGATAGGGGATGCTCATATCACAGGGACAATCACTGTTGGGAAAACAGACGCTAAGTGCACAGACGCAAACGCAGACCAAACATCTGCCAATACTTCAAATGATACTTCTAATGTTAATGGTTTGTCTTCTTCTTCTGTTAGTGGTTGGGCCCACGGTAGCGATACTACCAAAATAGACGGTGGAGATATTTATACTAATACCATTACCGCCACACAGATAGCTGCTAATACTATTACTGCTTCAGAAATAGGTGCTGGTGCTGTTACTGCTGAAGAAATAGCCGCTGGAACTATTACTGCTACACATATAGATTCTGGCACTATTACTACTACAGAAATAGCTGCTAACACTATTACTGCTGGCGATATAGCCGCTAATACTATCACCGCTTCAGAAATAGCTGTTCAGACCATTACTGCTACAGAGATAGCTGTTAATACCATTACCGCCACACAAATAGCTGCTAATACTATTACTGCAACAGAATTGAATGTAACTACATTATCGGCTATTTCTGCTAATATGGGAACGCTTACAGCGGGGGCAATTACTGGAGGAACTATTGACGGAGTAACTATTACAGGAGCAACTATAAGAACTGCGTCAAGTGGGCCAAGAGCAGTAATGGGAACTTCTAATTTTTTTCATACTTACGATGCAAATCATATGAGAATTAAATTAGATACTGATACTTTACATTTTTATGATGCTAATGGGAATGAAGCTGGAAATATTATTGGGGGAACTGCAACGATTTATGTATATGCAAAAGATAATTCATATGTTCATTTAGGTAATGGTACTCAAGGAACAATGATAGCGGTTGGTCCTAATGTTTATACTACTACTATAAAACCATTTTCTGATAATACTTATTCTCTTGGTACTTCTTCTCTTGAATGGAAGACTCTTTATGTTAATAATCTTGGAGGTTCAACAACTATTGATGGAAATTTTTATGTTGCAACAACAGGTAATCGTAATATAGGCTCTGCCACAAATTATTTTAACGGAGTGAATGCTAAAGTGTATAATGATAGGTCAGGAGTATTTAAAACTGATGTAAATGAGGCGTATAATTTAATAAAAAATATAGAAGCGGAAGAAACTATTGGACATTGTAGAATGATTGAGAAGAGAGGGCAGAGAAGAATAAAATTGAGACATCTTCCTAAATATATGTGGGACGATGCTTTAGAACCAGCGAAAGAAGATATTATTTTTGATGATAATACCGTGATTGATAATCAAATTGATTATCAAGAATTTGCGAAAGGAGAAGTTATCGCAAAGAAAGGTGAAAAAACAAGATGGAGAACTGTGAAAGATAATGAGATAAGGAAAGGAGATGAGGAATATGTAAAAGATAATAGAAAGCATATAATAGAAGCTGCTGAAGGTTTAGAACTTACTGCTTTAATCTCTCACATAGTCGGCTGTGAACAAAAAATAATTGAAAAACTAGAAGCAATGGAGATAAGATTAGCTGAATTAGAAAAATAACTTATGAGCAACAATATCAACAAAACAGACATCGCGTGGATTAAAAAAGAAATAGAGAGTATAAAAGAGCAGGTATATAATCATATCCCTTCCGAGATTAAAGAATTGAAGAAAGAATTTAACGAATTTAAATACAGTAATCAGAAGTGGCTTATAAGTATTTTAGTGAGTATTATTTTTTTAATATTGGGAGTATTGGCTACATATTTTAAATAAATGCAACACAGCGCCACTGTGGAGCTGTGAGGGGGTATATATTAAAGAAGAAAGGAGGTATAATGCTTATGTGTCAAATTTGCAAAGCTATGTGTCAAAATGGGTATAAAGCATTGCAACACACACAAGAGACTGGACATAATCTCTGGGAACTGATTTTCTAGAGAAAAGGGGGGCGGAAGAAATAAAAATTCTGCCCCTCTGTAAACAGGGATATTTATCTAAAATAATGTGAAAAGTCGAGAAGTAAAATAATAAATAAAAAATTATGGAAGAAATAAAAGCACCAAATAAAATAAATGATGGTGGAAAAACTATTTTTTTAGCAGGGAGTATAGAACAAGGAACAGCTGAACGTTGGCAAGATGAAGTTATAAAACTATTGAAAGATGAAAAAGATGTTATTGTTTTTAATCCTCGTAGGGATAATTGGGATAGTTCGTGGGTTCAAGATATAAGTAATAAACAATTCAAAGAACAAGTTGAATGGGAATTAAAAGCGCAAGAACATGCTGATAAAATTTTGATGTATTTTGACCCGAAAACAAAATCGCCTATTAGTTTATTAGAGCTTGGTTTATATGCAGATAGCGGAAAGTTAATTGTTGTATGCCCAAAAGGTTTTTGGAAAAAAGGTAATGTGGATATAGTTTGTGAAAAATATAAGGTCAAACAAGTGGAAACGATAGAAGAAGCAATAAAGCAATTATTAAATAAGTAAATGTAAAGTAAGGTTATTTAATCTTTGAAAGCTGGAAGTGTTGAGTGCGATGTATAAAGTGTCGTTGCGGCGAGAAAGTAGCTAACTCCCGCTTAAGATTATAACATCGGTTGCAAGTCCGTTTCTGCTCCGTTAGCAACGGGTAAAGTAAAGAATAAAACACACTTTCAGCTTTTAGGGTTTAAAAAGGTCGAGAATAGATAAATAATAAATATAAAAATATGAATAAAAAATGTGATGGAAAATCAAAAATAAGGTCCAAAGGAAAAGGCAGAGGGTTAGGAGTAGGAAAAAGGCAAGGAAGAAGAGGTGTCCCAATAGGATATAAAAAGTAAAGAAAAATAAAGTATTGACCCGACCAATTACTAAAGAATATTTAGTAGTTCAAAAATAATATATGAAACCAAAATATATAATTATACATCACAGCGCCTCTCCTAAAAGCACAACCATAGAACAGGTTTCTAATTGGCACAAAAATAGAAATTGGGGAACGGCGAGCGAAATAGTTTATGCAAAAAAATCTTCTCTTGGTAGTTATTGCCAGTATCATTATTTTTTAAATGATAAAGGTTTTAAAAGAGGACGGAAAGAGAACGAGTTAGGCTGGCATTGTGGGAATTATGATGTCAATAATTCTTCAATAGCAATTTGCGTTGCCGGAAATTACGAAAAAGAGAAACCAGATAAAAAAACTCTTGAGCTTTTAAAAGAAAAAATATTTCATCTTAAAAAGAAATACAGTATACCCGATAACAAGATTGTTGGGCATATGGATATTAAGCCCACCAAGTGTCCGGGCAAGAACCTTATAGGGTATATCAAGAATGATTATTGGCAAAAAACACCTCTCCAGAGCCACACAGAGCCTCTACAATGCACGAAAGAGCTAGAATTGATTAAGACTATTCGTAGAAAGGTTAAAGAGCTAAAAAACGATAAAATTCTTTTAATTAAAAGAGTTGAAAAAATTGAAAATGAAAGGACTGAATTAAAATTAAAGATAAAAAATATTATTGAAGAAAAAGATATTTGGAAAAAGAAAGCAAGGAAAAGGAGAGAGCTTTTAGAAAAGATTAAAAAAGAGAGAATAGAATGCCAGGAGAAATTAGAGAAAAGCTGGACAAAGGAGATTGAACTTAACAGAGAGATAAAAGAATTGGAGAATCAAACAATACCTGATAAAGGAAAAATATTGTTTTCCTTTGATAATTATGTGCTTTTGAAAAAGGTCAAGAATAAATAATAAAATAAAATATTATGGATGAAAAACAAACTAAGAAATTTTGGCAATCGAAAACTATAATCTTAAATGTTCTTGCGATTATAGCTGCTTTGAGTATTGACCTTACAGAAATCATAGGTGCTGGTGAGACATTGACATTAGCAGGTGTTATAAATTTACTTTTAAGGATAGTTTCGGAAACAAAAATTTCTTTGAAATAAACAAAAAAAACTGGGTTGTTCGTTATTGTGTTTAAAAAAATCAACAGTTTGGCTTTAAATATTAAATTTAAACCGAAACAAAATTGTAATTATAATTAAGACACTTTTATAACGGCAACCTGGTTTTTTATTTTAAGTTTTCTATAATTTTAATTTAAAACTACCAACGCAAGAAATAAAACAACCATTGCTGCAAAAATAGTTATCATTGCTTTTTCAAGATCTATTAGCTCTCCACTATTTCTTTTTGGCATAATTATATTTTCAGATATGTTTATTATTTATTTATTATTTCTCCTTCTAATATTAAAAATCTATAAAAGGAAGTCCACCAAATCTGCCTTCAAGATATTTTTTAGAAAAATTTGTATCATTTTTTTGAGTTTTAAATTCTGCCAATGAAAATAAATTACCAATTCCGAATTTATCTTTTTCTGTAAACCAAAAATGTTCTTTGTCAATTTCTTTAAGTGGCAATAAACTTGTATCGTGAATAGTCGCAATTAGTTGTGCATTTTTAGGATTCTCTTTTTCAAAAAGATTGATAATAAATTTAGTTAAAGATGGATGCAAACTACTATCAATTTTGTTGATAAATAAAACTTTTCCGTTTTCTAAAGCATCTACAACAAATCCAAGAATATTAAAGAATTTTTGTGTTCCTATAGATTCATCTTTTAAATCAAGTTTTGTTGTGCCAATTTTAATTCCTTTTGCATTGAATTTATTATGAACAAGCATAATTGAGTTTTCAATTATAAAACCTTCTGACTTTTTAACTATATAATTTTCGATACTAAAATTAGTTCTTTTAAGAAAATTTAAAATTTTATCTTTATTATTTTTAAGATAATAAGGATTATAAATAT
>Ga0209345_10002124_pt1 | contig 22492 bp, 31 predicted proteins | sample Cruoilmetagenom7_FD_187294 | JGI IMG/M metagenome (GOLD analysis project Ga0209345, IMG submission 187294) | Oil polluted marine microbial communities from Coal Oil Point, Santa Barbara, California, USA - Sample 7 (SPAdes) (version 2) | ecosystem: Environmental > Aquatic > Marine > Oil seeps ...
TGGTATTTAGTAGGGTATTCTTGAGCAGCTCGATCTCTTGATCCATTGCACCAATAAGGGCGATGCGCGGAGGGCGGGTCAGATTTTCAAGTGCTTCGGCAAAGGAGGGCTTTTTTGTCATTGAGATAGCGCTTCAGAGTTCGATATGGCGGAAAAAACTCATGCTACCACGACCGGTCCAATACGCAATTTAGAACCGCACAAAACCCGCCACTCTCACCACCATTACCGCCGATCCACGCAATAAAATATAAAAATACAAGATACATACTTAGGTATTATAAATACAAAAAGGTGCCAGTATTAATTTCAATAACTGCCGCAATATTTGATTGACACGCTCAGACAACCGTATAGAATGAATTTCAGCTTGAAAGTAACGCATATATTTACGTACGACCATTTCGAAGTCCTGCCTTGTAGTTAGTACTCGTCCTGAGATTCATAAGTAGATAGCAACTTTTAGAGCAAAACCGCCTCGACACTGTCTTGGCAAAAAAATATTTGAAATTTAGGATAGATCATCATGTCTACTACTACCGGCACCGTTAAGTGGTTCAACGAAACTAAAGGCTTCGGCTTCATCGAGCAGGAATCCGGTCCGGACGTCTTTGCTCACTTCAGCGCCATCCAGGGTTCAGGCTTCAAAACCCTGCACGAAGGCCAGAAGGTTGAGTTCAAGGTTACTCAGGGCCAGAAAGGTCCTCAGGCCGAGAACATCGTTCCGCTGTAAGTTCACTCTTACTGCTGAATCTGAAAAAAGCGACCATGTGTCGCTTTTTTTGTATCTGCCTTTTACACTTTAAAACCCTGAACAGCCTGCTCAGGCAAGGCATCCCGAAAAACCGAGACGCCCCGCCCTGACATCAACCTGCAGCTGCAACCGCGCGCGGACGACGAGCACGACGGCGAGCATGCGCACTGCCTGCGGGCTTCTGACCATCCTTGTGCTCTACCTTGGGTTTGCGGGCGCCCCGCTTCTGCTCTCCACCACGCTTTGACGCAGGCACTCGAGTGCCCGCAGGCGGCAGCGGATGCACAGGCTCGAAGCCTTCAACTTCCTGACGTTCGATGACCTGTCGCGTCAGGCGCTCAATACCGAACAACAGATCAGCCTCGTCGGCACACACCAGCGAAACAGCCTGGCCCGAAGCACCGGCTCGGCCGGTACGGCCTATGCGATGCACATAATCTTCAGCCACGTTTGGCAGCTCGAAGTTAACCACCTGTGGCAACTGATCGATATCCAGCCCGCGAGCCGCGATATCAGTTGCGACCAGTACCTCTACCGTACCGGATTTGAAGTCAGCCAGCGCCTTGGTGCGTGCACCCTGGCTTTTGTTGCCATGAATGGCGGCCGACTTGACACCGGCATCGTCCAGAAACTTGGCCAGCTTGTTGGCACCATGCTTGGTTTTTGTAAACACCAACACCTGTTTCCAGTCATGCTGACGAATCAATTCAAGCAACAGATCCGGCTTACGCTTTTTATCAACCGGACTCAGCCATTGCCTGACTGTATCCGCTGTGCTGTTGCCGGGACTGACCGACACCTCAACCGGATCATTTACAATACCCTTCGCCAGCTTGCGAATCGGATCGGAGAAAGTGGCCGAGAACATCAGGTTCTGACGTCGAGCCGGCAGCAGCGCCATGATCTTGCGAATATCATTGATGAAGCCCATATCCAGCATACGGTCGGCTTCATCCAGTACCAGAATTTCAAGGTGGTTAAAGCGGATGGCATTTTGCTGGTACAGATCCAGCAGTCGCCCCGGAGTTGCCACCAGAACATCCACCCCACCGCGCAACTTCTGCATCTGAGGATTGATCTTGACGCCACCAAACACCACTGCTGAGCGCAGCTTCAGGTTGCGCCCATAGGTTTCAACACTTTCACCCACCTGGGCGGCCAGCTCACGGGTTGGAGTCAGTACAAGCGCACGCGCCTGATTGGCACCCGCAGGCTTTCCACCCACCAGGCGTTCCAGCATCGGCAGAGTGAATCCGGCCGTTTTACCGGTGCCGGTTTGAGCGGCCGCCATCACATCACGGCCCGCCAGCACAGCAGGAATCGCCTGCAGCTGGATGGGAGAAGGGGTGTCGTAGCCCTGATCAGCTACTGCTTTCAGCAACGGAGCAGACAGCCCCAGAGAAGCAAAACTCATGCAACATTAATCTCTTGAAGTACAACAGGGATAACCAACAGACTGGAATAGCCTGACGGAGATATGAGGTGTAACAGGTGTAATTGGAAAGTTACTGCCCGCTAGCTTACCCTAGATACCACTCAACAGCCATCTGAATCTCATCCAGTACCTGTCAGGTGTTCACACCTCTGCTATCATATCGCCAAGCGTGTTACATCCGGCAGCGCATCAAAAACCTCCTGCGTTACTGGATATTTAAATCTTATATTTTTGTTTTTAAAGGGCTTTTAATGAACGTTGAATCATTCAATTTCAATCACACCAAGGTCATTGCCCCCTACGTTCGACTCGTTGGCGTCACCGAAGGCAAGCAGGATCGGGTGCATAAATATGATATTCGGTTCTGTCAGCCCAACAAGGCACACATGCCGATGCCTTCTCTGCATTCACTGGAGCACATGATTGCCGAGTTGATACGCAATCACCTTGATTGCGTGCTGGACTTTAGCCCCATGGGTTGCCAGACCGGCTTTTACCTTTCAGTCATGAACCATGACGATTACAACGAAGTTCTTGAGGTACTCGCTCGCACACTTCAGGACGCGCTGGACGCAACCGAAGTACCGGCCTGCAATGAGCTGCAGTGTGGTTGGGCTGCAAGCCACGACCTGGAAGGCGCCAAGTCCATTGCCCGTGAAATGCTCAACCACCGCAACGAGTGGCCGCAGGTATTTGCCGACGAAAACGACCCAGACAACTGGCTGTCCTGATACCCGAGCCGGTCAGCTCAGAGTCGTCACTCTGCTGCTGACCGGATAACCCTGCCCCCAGCCAAGGCGCTGGAACAATGTCTCCACATCCTTGCCAACGCCTGCCTCGATCTGCATTCTCTGCCCCGTGACCGGATGCTCAAACTCAATCGCGACAGCCATCAGCAGCAATCGATGTGAATCCAGATGCTCCCGAAAGACACGATTGTGGCGCCCTTCCCCATGCTTGGTGTCACCCACTATCGGATGCAGAATATGCTTCATGTGACGGCGAATCTGGTGTTTGCGCCCGGTTTTCGGCTTGACCTCAACCAATGAATAGCGCGCTTCAGGGTAGCGCCCCACCGCAATCGGCAGCGATACGGTTGCCAGTCGCCGGTACTCGGAGACCGCCTCTTTCGGTTCCTTGTCCGGACTGGCCAGCGGATCCGCATATTTGTCATGAATGGGCTTGAGCGCATAGTCGATCACCCCGGCCTCTTCCGTCCAGCCCCGCACTACACACAGATAGGTCTTGTGAACGCTGCGTTCGATGAACTGCTGCTGCAGATGCTGACCGACTTCCTTTCGACGTGCGAACAGAATAACCCCTGAGGTTGCACGATCAAGACGATGCACCGTATGGACGGTTTCACCCGGATAGCGCTGCTTAAGCATGGAGACAAGATTCGGAGTTCTGGCCGGCGCAATCCAGCTGGGATGAACCAGCAAACCCGCCGGCTTGTTAACAGCCACAAGGTATTCATCTTCATACAGAACAACGAGTTCAGTCGGGTCAGTCACAGGCTACTCTTGGCATCGGCGGGAGGATAATCGAATAGACAAAATTCTACCGGGAATCTTTTTGCAGTTAAACGGTCGAAACCTGCGTGAAACCCAATTAGAATCCGTTATCAGTACCGATGGACACCAACAAGAGGTTAATGATGGATAACGTTCGCACACTCGAAGGCCGCTCTCAACAGGCGGTACTGGAGACCAACAAGGTCATCCGTAACACCTATATGCTGCTGGCCATGACACTGGTATTCAGTGCCGTGACAGCGGGTATCTCCATGGCAATCAACCCTCCGTTCATGGTGTATCTCGGCAGTGTGATTCTGAGCTTCGTACTGCTGTTTGTCATTAACCGCAAGCAGAACTCGGCGGCTGCACTGCCCCTGACTTTCGCTTTCACCGGCCTGCTGGGCTTTGGCCTGGGGCCACTGCTTAACCACTACCTGGCACTGCCAAACGGCGGTCAGGTGATCATGACCGCCATGGGCATGACCGCCATCACGTTCCTGGGACTGTCAGCCTATGTACTGAGTTCTCGCAAGGACTTCAGCTTCATGGGCGGGTTTCTGGCTGCAGGTTCCATCATTCTGATCGTGGCGATGCTGGCCCTGTTTGTACTGCCGCTGTTTGGTGTGGACATTTCCGGCATCAGTCTGGCGTTTTCGGCCGCTGTTGTGCTGCTGATGTCAGGCTTCATTCTGTATGACACCAGCAACATCGTGAACGGCCGCTATACCAACTACATCATGGCTACAGTTGGCCTGTACCTGAGCATTTACAACCTGTTTGTGCATCTGCTCAGCCTGGTTGGCGCTTTCAGCGACGACTGATCATCGGCTGCCATCAAGCCCCGCAAATCTGTTAAGATTGCGGGGCTTTTTTATGTCTGGTTGCCACAATGAAATTCACCCTTGTTATTCACTCAGCCCCCTACCAGTCCGCATCGGCCGATACCGCGCTGCGTTTTGCACGCGCACTGCTGACAGGCGGTCACGAGCTTTACCGCGTGTTTTTCTACCGCGATGGCGTGCATAACGCCAGCGCACTGGCATCACCACCACGAGATGAGTACTCCGTGCCACTGGCGTGGCAACAACTGGCGCAGGAGCATCAGTTGGATTTGGTGGTCTGCATTGCAGCCGCCGTACGCCGTGGCGTTCTGAACGAGAACGAGGCCAAGCGATATGAAAAACCGGCGGCCAACCTGGCGTCCGGTTTTGAATTGTCAGGACTGGGACAATTAAGCGAGGCACTGATCCAGTCAGACCGGGTTATCACCTTCGGAGGCCGTGGATGAACAAGCCCGACGTACTGATCATCTGCCGGCGCGCACCCTACGCATCATCCGCAGCACGAGATGCTGTTGATGTTGCCCTCAGCTGCGCTCTGTTTGAACTGCCTGTAACGCTCCTGCTGCTTGATGATGCGGTACTGCAGCTTTTACCGAACCAGCAAAGCGGTCGCATTGGCCAGAAAAGTCCCAATGCCATGCTGGGGGCACTGCCGATGTACGATATCGATCGGGTCTATACCAGCACACAAAGTCTGGCTCTACACGGCCTGGAAGCCTCACGGCTTGATCCTGCCCCTATCGTGCTGGATCAGGACGAGATGCGGGCTTTGATGGCACGACACTCTCGGGTTATAACGCTATGATTCTGCACACTCTGAACACCTCTCCTTCTGATCGCACTGCCTTCCAGACCTGCGCTGCCAGTCTGAGCGAAGACGACTCACTGCTGCTGATTGAAGAGGCCGTCTACTGGCTGCTGCCACATCACAAAAATGAGCTGACGCGGCTGCACGCACGCATTGTGGCACTTGAGCCTGACCTGCTTGCACGGGGTATCCCCCCAGATGGAGTCAGCTGTGTGGACGATGCCGGATTCGTTGAACTGGCGGTAAACCATGATAGTGTCATAAACTGGTTTTGATATGACAATACTGAGTATTAACGGAAGCACCGTGGAGCTTGACGAAGAAGGCTATCTTTATGATGTCTCACAATGGACTCCTGATGTTGCATCATATTTGGCACAGAAACTGGCAATTGAGCTGACGGATGCCCACTGGGAAATTCTGTATCTGTTGCGTGACTTTTACCGGCAGTACCAGCTATCCCCGGCCATGCGCCCCCTCGTTAAAGCTGTCAGCCAACAGCTCGGCAAGGACAAGGGGCGCAGTATCTATCTGATGCAGCTGTTTCCAGGCAGCCCTGCCAAGGTCGCCGCACTGCTTGCCGGTCTTCCCAAACCTGAAAACTGTCTCTGACCATGCTGCGTTTTGCTGCTAACCTCAGCCTGCTGTTCACCGAACACCCTTTGCTGGAGCGCTTCGCAGCCGCCCGTGCTGCAGGCTTTTCGGCGGTTGAAATTCAGTTTCCCTACTTTTGGGAACTGGAAGCTGTCGCCGATGCCCTTAACGACCAGCAACAGGAGCTGATCCTGATCAACATTCCGGCCGGCGACTGGGCCAACGGGGATCGCAGCTTGTGCTGCGACCCAACGCGCCAGGACGAATTTGCGGACGGCCTGGGGCTCGCGATTGAGTGGGCACAACAGCTGAATGTGCCCCGGCTTAATTTTCTGGCGGGTGTTACGCCCTCAGGGCAGGATGAACAGCGGGTGCAGCAGACACTGGAATCAAACCTGAAACTGACCGCACAGCAGTGCCACAAGGCCGGAATTGAACTGCTGATCGAGGCGATCAACACCGAAGACCTGCCCGGTTTCAGGCTGCACCACAGTGACCAGGTCGTTGATCTGATCCATCGCCTCGGTCTGACAGGCGCACGTCTGCAGTACGATCTCTATCACATGCAGATCATGGAAGGGAACCTGATCAGCACCCTGAACCGCCTGAGCTCACACATCGGACATATACAGATCGCGGATGTTCCGGGCCGTCATGAGCCCGGCAGCGGTGAAATTAACTTCTCTAACCTTTTCAAGGCTATTGAGGCTATGGGATACTCCGGCTATATCAGTCTTGAATACAACCCTTCAGGCCGAACCGAAACCAGCCTTGAATGGTTGCAACCTTGGATTACACAGGACAGAACAGCATGAGTCTAAACGCCGCGGCTGAACACCTGAAAACCCTGCAGGCCGGACAACAGGCCGATTCCGAACGCTCACGCCGTGCCCAGCAGGAAGAGATCGTCTACCATCAATGGGCCACTTTCCGAGTGGACGACGAGCTGTATGGCATCGACGTAATGCAGGTTAAGGAAGTCCTGCGCTTCAGTGAGATTACCCCGGTACCCGGCGCTGACAAGGCGATACTCGGGATCATCAACCTGCGCGGCAATGTAGTGACCGTCATCGATACCCGCCGCATGTTTGGTCTTCCGCTGGTACCTTACGACGACGACACACGGGTGATCGTGGTCGAATTCAATGAGCAGGAAGTGATCGGTCTGGTGGTCGACAGCGTGGATGAGGTCATCAACCTGCCCCACAATGATGTGGATCGCGCACCGAATGTATCCGGCGATGATTCCACCAAGCGCTTTGTACAAGGCGTGTGCTACTACAACAACATCCTGATCATTCTGCTGGACCTGACCAAGATGCTGTTGAGCATTACACCTCTGAGCGAAGAGGAACTCAAGGCTCAGCGCGGTTACTGATCCATCAAAAAAGGGGGCCTTCGCCCCCTTCAGAACGACCCCTGCTGACGCAAGGGTATATGATGCGTGCGGGCCCACTCGATCGCTGTTTCAATCTCGTCCAGGATGCGCGACTTGTCCCGCCCCAGCGTGCCTTTCAACACCAGCGCATTGGACACATGGTCACTTCGAAAGATCGTCTGCTGCAGTTCCGTTGCTCCGATCAGTTGCTGCATTTCACGAAACAGACCTTCCGCACTCAAGGGTTCAAAATCACCATCGTAGCCGGCACGTACTTGCTGCTCGGCACCTCGACGAAAGAACAGTACCAGAGTTGCCAGATATTCAGGCTGCGTCACGTTGACCAGCCTGGCTGAAGCCTCGGCATGCTCGTCTGAATAGCGCTTGCCCCCTGCCCCGTTAATCAGCATCACTGAGCGCTTGATGCCTGCCTCTTGCGCCTTTAGCAGAGCCTCTGCGGTACTCTCAAAGGTTTCCCCCTTGTCGAAGGCTGCCAGGACGCTGTCAGAGCCACTTTCAGCGCCCATGTAGACCAGCGTCAGTCCTAACTCACGCAGCTGCTGCAGATCTGCCACACTCTTGCGCTTGAGGTTGGCCGGCAGGCAGTACGCCGAAACCCGTCGCACCTGCGGCAGGTGTTTTCGAATCGCCTCCAGAATGCTGCGCAGACGCCTCACTGACAGCGCCATGGCGTCACCGTCCGCCAGAAAAACGCGCCGCACCCAGGGCATCGACTGGCCGCAGCGCTCGATTTCGGCCAGAACATCAGACTCAGCCTTGGGCCTGAACCCCTTGTGCTCATCAATATACATGTCACAGAAGGTACAGCGATTCCAGCTGCAACCATTGGTGACCTGAAGGATCAGCGAATCCGCTTCGCTGGGCGGGCGGAATACAGGCTCGATGTAATCAACGGGTGGCTGGTAATAATGCATTTCAGGATTGAGTACGCTTGAACAACTGATGGAAGTTGGCCGTTGTCTGCTCCGCGATCTGCTCCAGCGGCAGCCCCTTGAGCCCGGCAACGCAGGCCGCAACATCGGCCACATAGGCCGGCTGATTCTGCCTGCCACGGTGCGGCACGGGAGCCAGATAGGGCGAGTCGGTTTCGATCAGCATTCGCTCAAGCGGTACCGCTTTCACCACTTCACGCAGTTCAGCCGCGTTACGAAAACTGATAATGCCTGAAAAAGAGATCATGTAGCCCAGATCCAGTGCCGATTTCGCCATCTCCAGTGATTCGGTGAAACAGTGCAGTACGCCGGCCGAGTCCGGGTTGCCATGTTCACGAATCAGACGAATGGTATCTTCGCGCGCATCCCGGGTGTGCACAATGACCGGCAAGTCCATCTCGCCCGCCAGCTGCAGGTGCCCGGCAAAACTGGTCTGCTGCTGCTCCAGCGTTTCCATGGTGTAGTGATAGTCAAGACCGGTCTCACCCAGTGCCACGATGCGTGGATTCTGGGCCAACTCTGCCAGCCGAACCCGATCAAACGGACTCTCTTCAACATGCAACGGATGGATGCCGGCAGAAAACCAGACATTGGACTGGTCTTCTGCCACGGTAACCATGCTGTCAAACTTGTTCAGATCGACACATACACAGAGCATTTGCTCCACCTGACGCTCGCGAGCCGCCGCGATTACGTTGTCGAGCGAATTGTCATGTCTGGACAGATCCAGCATATCGAGGTGGCAATGTGAGTCTATAAACATGTTAGCTCTTGATCAAAGGGTGTTGGTGCGTCGTCCTGACTCCATGGCACCGGCCAGGTAGGTCTCGATCTTGCGTACCAGTGCAGCGTCATCGCCGGACAGCTGAATGCCGATGCCCGGCGTACGACCGCCCTGGGCAGCCTTGGGTGTGACCCAGATAACCTTACCGGTAACCGGTACCTTATCGGGCTCGTCCATCAACATCAGCAGCATGAACACCTCCTCCCCCAACTGGTAGGTTCGGGTTGTCGGAATGAACAGGCCACCGTTGGTAACAAACGGCATGTAAGCCTTGTACAGGCTGTCCTTGTTGTCGATGGACAGCGACAGGATACCGTGACTGATTCTTGGTATGACCGCCATGGATGCAACGCTCCTCTGTTTAACGTGACAGCTCAGCCCACTGCAGCAACAGCCTTTCCAGCAGCAACTGCCGGTTCGGATTCTGACGCAGCAGGAGGCTGACGCGCTCTTCCTGAATTCTGTCAGCCAGTGCAAATACCTGTGCACTGGACGCTTGCTTGGCAATGGCCTGCAGCATCCGCTTCATATCAGCGTTGACGGCAGGCTCCTGCAAATCAGCCAGCTGAATCCGTACAATATCGTTCAGCAGGCTGTTGATCCAGTCCAGGCATTGTAGCAGGTCTGCCTTGAGCAGTTGTTGCGCCAGCTCAGTGGCTGCCATGCGCCCCCGCAACAGGTCAGCCAGCCCTGACATCAGCTTCTTGCGCTGCTCCAGCAGGTCGCCTTCATACAGCGCCTGAGCCTTGAGGGGAGCACCATGACACAACCGCAGCAGCTGGGCTGCCCGGTCCTGCTCCAGCTTAAGCTTCTGCTGCAACCAGAGTTCGCTCTGCTCAGCCGAAGGTGTGGCGAAATCGATTCGCTGACAGCGACTGCGAATGGTCGGCATCAACTGCCCCGGTTGATGGCAAACCAGTAACAGCAATGTATTGCGCCCCGGTTCCTCAAGAATTTTCAGCAGGGCGTTGGCCGAAGAGATATTGAGCGACTCCGCCGGACTCATGATCACCACCCGGTAACCGCCCTGCTGTGCGGTACTGTGAAGATGTTCGATCAGCTCACGTACCTGATCCACCTTGATCGACTTACCTTCCGCTTCCGGAGAAACGCGCACAAGGTCGGGGTGATGACCGGCCGCATGCAACTCACAACTGTGGCAGTGACCGCAGGGAGTATCATTATTCGGCTGATGGCAAAGCAACAGGCTCGCCAGTGTTTCTGCAAAGCCCTCCTTGCCCACACCGACAGGCCCGGACAGCAACAATGCATGCGGCAGACGGTCGGCAGCTCTCTGCTGCAGCAAACGCTGCCATTGTGCTTCACACCAGGGAAAGAGTTGCTCAGCGGACATTATCTGACTCCAGCCCCGCAAGCGTCTGACTGACGGCCTGTTGTACCTGCTCCAGAGGCGGGGCAGCGTCAATCACTGCAAAGCGCTGTGGCTCAGCAGCTGCCCGCTGCAGATAACACTCACGTACCCGCTCAAAGAACGCCTCCGCTTCAGCCTCGAAACGGTCCGGCGCACTGCGCGCCCGTGCCCGCGCCATGCCCTGACGGGCCGGCAGATCCAGAAGAATCGTGAGATCCGGCCTCAGCTCACCCTGCACAAGGGTTTCAAGCTGGGCAATGCGTGACTGATCCAGGCCGCGCCCACCACCCTGATAGGCGTATGTGGCATCGGTAAAACGATCGCAGAGCACCCAGGCACCTCGTTCCAGAGCAGGCCGAATGCACTGATCAATATGCTGTGCCCGGGCTGCAAACATCAACAGAAGCTCAGCCAGCTCGGCAACTGGTTCCACACGTGGAGCCAGCAGCAACTCTCTGATCGATTCCGCCAGGGGTGTTCCTCCCGGTTCTCGGGTGCGAACCACTTCCAACCCAAGACTCAGCAGGTATTGGTGGATGAACTCCAGATTGGTGGTCTTGCCCACCCCTTCAATGCCTTCAACTGTAATAAAACGGCCTGTGCTCATCTGTACTTACTTCCCGGGTGATGAGCGGTAGTCCGCTCGCCGCTGCAGTTGATACTCTCGAACGGCACGGTTGTGTTGTTGCAGTGTATTGGAGAACTGATGGGTTCCGTCCCCTTTAGCGACAAAATACAGTGCCTCGCCATCCTCAGGATTCAGCGCCGCATGTATTGCTTCACGTCCGGCCAGAGCAATGGGAGTGGGTGGCAAACCATCAATCACATAGGTGTTCCAGGGCGTAGGCCGGCGCAGGTCTGCCCGCGTAATGCGGCCCTCATAGCGCTCCCCCATGCCATAAATCACGGTTGGGTCTGTCTGCAGTCGCATGCCTCGCTCCAGACGGCGTACAAATACGCCAGCGATCCTGCCGCGCTCGTCCGGCACACCTGTTTCCTTTTCAATGATCGAGGCCATGATCAGAGCCTCATAGGGTGATGCATAAGGCAGCCCATCTGCGCGCGCCTCCCAGGCCTGCTGCAGAAAAGCAATCAGGTCCGCATGGGCACGCTCCAGCAGTTGAAGGTCTGTCATACCCCTTTCAAAATGGTAGGTTTCAGCCAGAAACAGGCCTTCAATCGCCTTCGCATCACTGCCCAGATGGGTCAACAGCTCCGCCTCTGTCATTTCCGTAGCACGCTGCTCAAGTACCTCATTGCTCGCCAGCGCCGCCATCAGTTGACGGAAGCTCATTCCTTCAATAAAGGCAAAACTGTAATCGACCGTATCACCGGCCAATACACGCTGCAGAAGCTGACGCAGGCTCATACCCGGCTCCAGCCGGTATTCTCCCGCTCTGATCTGGGTAATAGATGGATCGAGCCTTGCCTCTATTCGCAACCAGAGCGGATCATCAATAAGCCCTTCCGCAGCCAACTGCCGGGCAAAACTGCCAAACCAGGTTCCCTTGGCAACCATCAGGGAACGCTCAGCCTCCAGCACCAGTGGCTGATTCAGCTTCTGTTGCTGCAGCTTATATCCATACCCAAGAGCCAAGGCCCCAACGGTCACAAGCAATACCAGCAGTATGACAATTTTCTTCAGCATGAGATCATCCGTTGCTGCAGGGCGGCCTGCAGGTGTGCCGTGAATGGACCTGGCGCATACCTGCGCTTTCCCAACCGGGTTATTGGCCAGATACCGATCAGACTGTTACAAAGCAACAGCTCGTCAGCGGACTCAACCTGTTCGGGAGTATATCGCCCCTGTTCGGTTTCCAGTCCCAACTCGGCTGCCAGCTGCAGCAGCTGATTGCGCACAATTCCCTCGATCCCCGCCTGATCCAGCAGTGGCGTGCAAAAACGCTGATGCTTGATAAAACACAGATTGCTCATGGTACCTTCGATGACCCAGCCATCGGTGTCACACACAATGCCTTCCCGTACGGCTGGGTCGGTCCATTCGTTTCGTGCCAATACCTGTTCAATCCGATTCAGGTGCTTGATACCCGCCAGCAACGGCTGGCGACCCAGGCGCGTGCTGCACCAACGCACCTGTACACCCAGCTCTGGCTGGTCCGGATACGTCGGCATTGGCGTTAGCATCAGGACACGGACGGGAGAAGCGGGATCGGGCGTCAGATAGCCCCTGCCCCCACTGCCACAGGTGAGGATCAGTTTGAGCACGGCGGGAGTGTGAGGCAGCTTCATGCACTCGAGATCGGCTTCAAGCTGCTGCGCGAGCCCGGCAACCGGAATGCCAAGCCGTTCACAGCCATGCAGTAGCCGCTGCAGGTGAGCCGGATAGAAAACCGGCTTGCCATTGAGTACCAGCAGAGTTTCAAAAAGGCCGTGACCGTACGCGAGCGCACGATCGGTGACATCAATCTGTGTGGCCGGGCGGCCATTGACCAGTGTCTGCGCCTGCATGGAATATGGGGAGGCCAAGACGCCTCCCGCCTCCTTAGAGCCGATTGAAGATCAGGGTGCCGTTGGTGCCACCAAAGCCGAACGAGTTCGACATGGCCGCGTCGATACGGCAACTCTGCGCCTCATGCGGCACATAGTTCAGGTCACATCCCTCGGACGGGTTGTCCAGGTTGATGGTGGGTGGAGCGACCTGGTCACGCAGTGCCAGAACACAGAATGCCGCTTCGACAGCACCCGCCGCGCCCAGCAGATGACCAATCATCGATTTGGTTGAACTCATCCGCACCTGCTCGGCAGCACTGCCCAAGACACGCTTGGCAGCATTGGACTCGGCAATATCTCCCGCCGGAGTAGACGTGCCGTGGGCATTGATATAGTGAATCATATCAGTGCTGATGGCCGCATCATTGATCGCATTCTGCATCGCCAGAGCGGCGCCTGCACCATTTTCCGGCGGAGCCGTCATGTGGAATGCATCATCACTCATGCCAAAACCAGATAGCTCACAGTAGATATGTGCACCACGTGCCTTCGCATGTTCATACTCTTCCAGCACCAGAACACCGGCACCATCACCGAGTACAAAGCCGTCACGATCACGATCCCACGGACGACTTGCCGCCTGCGGAGCATCATTTCGAGTCGATAGAGCACGAGCGGCCGAGAAACCGGCCACCCCCAGCGGGGTTGTAGCCATTTCGGCACCGCCAGCCACCATTACATCCGCATCACCATACTGAATCATGCGCATGGCGTGACCAATATTATGAGTACCTGTGGTACAGGCAGTGGTGATCGCAATATTGGGCCCACGGAAGCCGTACTTGATCGCCACATTACCTGAAATCATGTTGATGATGCTGCCCGGTACAAAAAACGGCGATACCCGGCGCGGGCCACTGCCATTCAGAATATCGTGGGTTTTCTCGATCATCGGCAAGCCACCGATACCGGAACCGATGGCGCATCCGATACGGTGAGCATTGGCGTCACTGGCTTCAATGCCGGAATCGTCGATGGCCTGGGCTGCAGCGACCATTCCGTACTGAATAAACAGATCCATTTTGCGCCCCTCTTTGGGGCTCATGTAAGGCTCAAGGTCAAAGTCCTTAACCGAAGCAGAGAAGCGAGTTGCGAATTGGGAAGCGTCAAAAAAATCGATTGGTGCCGCACCGCTCTTACCGGCCAGGATATTGCTCCAGGTGTCCTTAACGGCACTGCCTACGGGTGTCAGCAGACCAATACCGGTCACAACAACTTTTCTGCGAGACATCCTACTCCTCCAGCCAACGAAGGCCTGTACAAAAGAAAAGCCGCACTATATTCGCATATAGATGCGGCTTTTCGGCTAATTCGGTCGGGATTGATTACTGATGAGCGTTGATGTAATCGATCGCCAGCTGAACAGTCGTGATCTTTTCAGCTTCTTCATCAGGAATTTCAGTCTCGAATTCCTCTTCCAGCGCCATTACCAGCTCAACAGTATCCAGGGAGTCGGCACCCAGATCTTCAACGAAGGAAGCAGAGTTAACAACTTCTTCTTCTTTAACGCCCAGCTGTTCAGCGATGATTTTCTTTACGCGCTCTTCAATGTTACTCATATCTCTTCCTATTTTCTTCTCAACACCATCACATCGCAGGATGCGACATGGAATTTTAGAAAACCCATTACGCTCTGGCAACAAGCGTGACGGTCTGAATTTCATTTACCGTCAGCTGACGGCCAATTATCAACAAATCAGCGGAAAAAACAAATTTTTGTGATGTCCGCCTTTGTCCCTGATCAGGACATGTACATTCCGCCATTCACGTGAATGGTATCACCAGTGACATAGGCTCCGCCATCACCCGCCAGGAAGCCCACTACAGCGGCCACTTCTTCGGGCTGCCCAAGGCGACTCATCGGAATCTGGGACTGCAGGCTCTGCTTGTGCTCATCGGCCAGCCCTGCGGTCATATCGGTATCGATAAACCCAGGGGCGACACAGTTGACAGCAATGTTACGAGAGCCAACCTCCCGGGCCAGCGCGCGGGTAAAGCCTTCCATACCTGACTTGGCGGCGGCATAGTTGGCCTGCCCTGCGTTCCCCATGGATGCAACAACGGAGCTGACGCTGATAATGCGTCCCCAACGGGCCTTGGTCATACCGCGCAAGCAACCCTTGACCAGACGATAAACAGAGGTCAGATTGGTATTCAGAACCGAATCCCACTCGTCGTCTTTCATCCGCATGAGAATGTTGTCGCGCGTGATGCCGGCATTGTTCACCAGAATTTCAATCGTGCCAAAATCAGCCTGAATCCGCTTCAGCACGGCATCAACGGAAGCGGCGTCCGCCACGTCCAGCACCATACCACAGCCCTTGCTGCCCACTTCAGCCAGGTAGGCACTGATCGCATCAGCACCCTTTTCACTGGTTGCCGTACCGATCACCACCGCGCCCTGAGACGCCAGATTGGTTGCGATCGCCTTGCCGATACCTCGGGTTGCGCCCGTTACCAGCGCCACTTTTCCTTCAATACTCATTCTGCCTTCCCAATCGTCTGAATACTCAGCCCAGCGCCTTTTCAAGGCCCGCCGGATCGCTGATCGAAACACCCGCAAGCGCACGATCAATCTTCTTGTTCAAGCCTGTCAGCACCTTGCCCGGACCGCATTCGATGAGCGTTTCAATGCCATCACCGGCCATTTTCTGTACCGAAGCAGTCCACAGCACCGGACTGTAAAGCTGCTGCAGCAGGTTGTTTTTAAGGCTGTCCAGATCAGCTGCCACATCAGCACTGACGTTCTGCACTACCGGAATACGCGGCATCTGCAGTTCAATCGCACTCATCGCCTCGGCCATCTGATCTGCCGCAGGTCGCATAAGAGCACAATGTGACGGCACACTGACAGGCAATGGAATTGCACGTTTGGCACCGGCCGCCTTGCACGCCTCAATGGCACGTTCAACGGCGGCTTTTTCACCAGCAATGACAACCTGCCCCGGGCAATTGTAGTTCACGGGTGATACCACGGCACCCTCTGCAGCAGATTCGCAGGCTGTTGCAATAGCAACATCATCGAGACCCAGAATCGCAGCCATCGCACCCGTACCGGCCGGCACGGCCTGCTGCATGTACTCTCCGCGCAGTTTGACCAGACGGACACCATCCGCAAGGCTCATCGCTCCAGCACATACCAGTGCCGTGTACTCGCCAAGACTATGACCAGCCATGACAGCCGGCTGAGCACCGCCCTGCTGCAGCCACAGCCGCCACAGCGCAACACCTGCCGTTAACAGCGCAGGCTGAGTATTCTCGGTACTGTTAAGCGCTTCCTCCGGGCCATTCTGGGTCATATCCCACAGATCAAAGCCCAGCGCCTGCGAGGCCTCTGCGAAGGTTTCCTGAATAACCGGATGATCCGCAGCCAGTTCAGACAGCATACCCAGCTGTTGAGACCCCTGACCGGGAAAAACGAAAGCAAGCGATTGAGACATGGCTTCCCCATTTCTGCACACAAGTGACTTGGCCCTTCAGTGCTGCTGCACAAGGACGCTCAAAGGGGGTAAGTGTACAACATTCGGATGTAATTAGAACGTTTTGGCACTGCCGTCACGGCTTTGCAGATAGAGCTCAAGCTGCTCGCTGATACGCTCCGGCACATTCATTTGTGCCTCTGAGACTGCCTGATCCAGCGCGTAGCCAAAACAGCTGCGATTGGCACCACCGTGACTCTTGACCACGATCCCCTGCAACCCGAGCAAACTCGCGCCGTTACGACGGCCAGGATCCAACTGCGCCTGTAACTCCTGCAGCACAGGCCGGGCCAGCACTGCCAACAGGCGACGATAGAGATTAAGGCCAAAGCTGCGCCGCAGCTTGCGACTGATCAGCCTTGCCAGCCCTTCGCTGCTCTTGAGCGCAATATTGCCAACAAAGCCGTCACACACCACCAGATCCGCTTGGCCTGTAAAGACGCCATCGCCCTCGACAAAACCAACGTAATTGAGTTGCTTCTGCTCCGCCAGCAGGCGAGAGGCCAGTCGCACCTGCTCATTACCCTTGATCTCTTCAGCACCAATATTGAGCAACCCCACACGCGGGCGGTCGATACCTTCCACCGCCTTGACCATAACCGACCCCATGATGGCAAACTGCAGCAAGTGACTGGCGGTACAATCCACATTGGCACCAAGATCCAGCATATAGCAGTGACCATTTACGGTCGGGACAGCCGAGGTGATGGCCGGCCGATCGATACCCGGCAAAGTCTGCAAAATACCACGCCCCAGCACCATCAGAGCTCCCGTGTTACCCGCACTGACACAGGCATTAGCACGACCATCAGCAACAGCCTGCAGAGCGAGATACATGGAAGAATCCTTGCGACGGCGCAACGCAAGCGCAGGCTTTTCGTCCATGGCAACCACAGACTCGGCATGAGCAACAGAGAGGCGATCGGATTCAGATTGAGCGTAACGGGATATCAGGGGGTCTATCTGCTCCTGCCTGCCAACCAGAAGAATCCGGAGGGAGGAGTGACGCCGCAAGGCATCAATGGCAGCAGGAACGGTAACACGGGGACCGAAGTCCCCGCCCATTGCATCAACCGCGATGCAATACTTAGCCGTCAAGCTTACTCGTCGCCCTGGGCGATGACCTGACGACCACGGTAAAAGCCGTCAGCGCTGACGTGGTGACGACGGTGTACTTCACCGGTAGTTGCGTCTACAGCCAGAGTCGGGCCGCTCAGTGCATCGTGAGAGCGACGCATATCGCGCTTTGAACGAGACTTTTTGTTCTGCTGTACTGCCATGGTATATAGCTCCTGGTTTAACTCTTATCGGCCTTTTCTTTAAGCTGGGCCAATACACTGAAAGGGTTTGGTTTTTCTTCCTGCGTCCGGGCCGTCTCTGCGTCACCGAACGAGGTCTGAACACTGCAATCATCGTGGAAGGGCACGAGCGGCAGGCTCAGCATCAACTCATCCTCGATGATTGGCAGCAGTTCAATCTCGTCCGTTTCCATGATCAAGGGATCATAGCAACGGGGCAGATTCTGTGCCTGCTCGTCTGTCAGTGTCACGGCAAGATTGAGCGATGCGTCAATCTCGACACTGACGGGCTCAAGACAGCGCTGGCAGGTCATGCGGACCCTGCCATGCGCACTGCCACTGATAACCCGCAAGCGCTGTTCATCCTTGGCAAACCGGATCTGGACCTCAACGGTACCTTTATCATCCACAAGACAGGAAGCCAGTCGAGGCATGTCAGCTATGTTGGCTGTGCCTCTGAATTCGGCTTCCCGCTCCGCCAGTTTGCGAGGGTCAACTTTCTTCGGTAATGGACCGTACGACATAAGCGCGCAATTCTATGGTCAGAACCCCGTCCTGTCAAAGAAAATAGGGGTTTCAGGGATTAATTTTAGGGTTAACATGAGCACGACCGGTTTTTTATTTCGCAGTCGTGTAAGGATATCCCATGTTGCCCAACCTTGTTCTTGCTTCCAGCTCACCCTGGCGCCGCCAGGTACTCGACAAGCTTGGCCTGCCCTACCGCACCAAGCACCCCGACATTGATGAAACTCCGATACCGACAGAAGCGCCTGCAGATCTGGTCGCTCGCCTGGCACTGGAAAAGGCTCAGGCGGTGGCACCCACCTTCAAGAACGCTCTGGTCATCGGATGTGATCAAGTCGCTGTGCTCGATGACCACATCATCGGCAAGCCCGGCACTCACGAACGTGCTCGCCAGCAGCTGCAAAACGCATCGGGTCGCACACTGACCTTTTTGACCGGCCTTTGCCTGCTGAATACCACCACAGGGCAGCATCAGCTTGCGGTTGCGCCCTACCATGTGCACTTCCGCCCGCTCAGCGATCAACTGATCGAGAGATACCTGCAACATGAGCAGCCTTACAACTGTGCCGGCAGCTTCAAGTCGGAAGCAGGCGGCATTGTACTCTTTGAACGCCTCGAAGGGGATGACCCCAACGCCCTGATCGGACTGCCACTGATCGAGCTGGTCCGAATGCTTGAGCAGGAAGGGGTCAATGTCTTCCAGATTTCAGCGTAACACCTGCTCAGAGCCCAATCCGAGCTCCAGCGCCAGTTGCTTGGCAACACCGATCCCCAGCCGCTCGATAATACGTTCCAGCGGCTGCGGTCGAGCGGTATAATCAACCAGCTTTTCCACCCCCACGATTTCACGCGCCACCATGGATGTACTGCCAAGGCCGTCAATCAGCCCCAGGTCAAGCGCCTGCTCTCCTGTCCAGATCAACCCTGAAAACAGTTCATCACCCCCTTTAAGCCGATCACCACGCCCTTCCTTCACCTGGCGAATAAACTGCTGATGCGTGGTTTCCAGTACCGTTTGCCAGAACTCACGATCTTCATCCTTGAGCGGACTGAAAGGATCAAGGAACGCCTTGTTCTCACCGGCGGTCAAGGTGCGCCGCTCAACACCGATCTTGTCGATCAGCTCCACAAAGCCAAAGCTGGATGAGATTACCCCGATTGAGCCAACCAGACTGGCCTTGTCGGCATAGATCTCATCAGCCGCTGCGGCCATGTAATAGGCCCCGGAAGCACCGATATCGGTTATCACCGCATAGAGCTTTTTCTGTGGGTACAGTTCACGCAGGCGCTTGATCTCGTCATAGACATAGCCGGACTGCACCGGACTGCCGCCGGGACTGTTGATCCGCAGCACCACGGCATGACTGCGATCCGCCTTGAAGGCATTGCGCAGCGCGGTAATGATGGCATCGGCACCGGCCTCTTCTCCATCCATAATCGGCCCCGACACCTCAACCACGGCCGTATGCGCCTGCGGCACCACATCCTCCGCATTGAAACTGCTGCTGGACCAGAACAGCCACAACAGTGCAAACAGATACGAGAATGTCAGCAGCTTGAAGAAGATACCCCAGCGACGCGCGCGCCTGTGCTCAACATTCAGACTGTTGACGACCTTTTCAATCAGGCGCCACTCACGCTGGGTACTCGGGCGATCCGCTGTCTTTGCGTCCGTTGGTGTTGTTGATGATTCCGCCTCTTGTGACCGGCCCGTTTCTCCCGGCTCACCCCAATGATTATCGCTCACACTAATCCCTCAACTGATAAGTTTGTCCCGCAAGCCATCAAGCCACTGCTCCAGCTCAGGGAAGTGGTGCACTTCCCTGACCGGCCTGAGCACCTTGAGGCGGTCAATATGATGAGCACCATAGCTGACCGCTACCGTATCGATTCCGGCACGGCTGCCCATCTCAAGATCGTATTCGGTATCACCGATCATCAGCGCCTCATGCCGGCCCACGCCAGTTTGCTCAAGAATCTCATGCAGCATGTGCGGGTCTGGCTTGGAGGTTGTTTCATCCGCGCAGCGCGAAAGCTCAAACAGCCAGCCCAGACCTGTTTCGGCAAATACGTGCTCAAGCCCGCGACGGCTTTTGCCGGTTGCAACCGCTAGCCGATACCCCTTGCGGTGCAGGCTTTCAAGCGTATGCTGCACTTCGGGAAACAGCGCAGTCGGTGTTTCATCCGCACCCAGATAATAGTGGGCATATTGCCGGGTCATGGGCTCAATAACCTCGTCACCCGAGGCCGGAAACAGAATTCTGAGCGCCTCCGGCAAACCCAGCCCGATGATATCGCGCGACGCCTCTTCAGTGGGCAGCGGCAGCTCAAGGTCTCGTGCCGCAGCACGAATACTGGAAACAATGCGCCCAGTTGAGTCGATTATGGTGCCGTCCCAGTCAAAAATCAGCAGCTTGTACAAGCCAGACTCCTTAAAATCACACTGCAAGCGTGTCTGCCCGCGTCTCAGTTTTCCTGCCGCGTTGGCCAGATCAGCAGCTCACCCACATCAACATGCTCGGGCTGCGACAGCGCATACATTATGCCGTTGGCGATATCCTCGGGCTTAAGCATGGCTGAGTCATTACCGTACATGTTGCTTTTGACGATGCCGCGAATCTTGTCATGGCCGATGCTGTCCGGCAGCTCGGTATCAACCGAGCCCGGCTGTATATCGGTCACACGCACACCAAAGCGAATCGACTCCTTGCGCAGGGTTTCGGAAATCGCCCTGACCGCATGCTTGGTACCGGCATAGACGCCTGCACTGGGGTAGGTAGTACGTGCCGCAATCGAGCTGACATTGACAATATGGCCCTGCTTGCGTTCCGCCATGCCTGAATAGACAGCGTTGATGGCATAGAGTACGCCCTTGATGTTCACATCGATCATCTGCTCCCACTCATCAACTCGACCGTTAATGATTGGACTGATCGGCATGGTGCCGGCGTTATTGATCAGGATATCGACACCACCCAACGCCACCAGACGCTCACCCAGCGCTTCCATACCGGCACGATCAGATACGTCGACCGGCTCGACATGTACCACTGCCCCCTTCTCTCTCAGCTCCTGCGCCAGTGACTGCAATCGATCGGCACGACGGGCCGATAGCACAACCTCGGCCCCTTCTGCAGCCATCGAGCGAGCAACAGCCTGACCAATCCCCGAGCTTGCACCGGTCACCCAGGCGCGTTTTCCTTTTAACTTCATCAAGATACCCAATTAATTCAAACAGAGTTGCAACATCCAGGCAGGCCTATTCTGACCCATGACCCAAACAGCGTCCACCGCCAGCCCTGAACAAAAAAACCGCTGGCGCAGGCGGCAGCGGTTTTTTGATAAGCCTCGATCAGGAATCAGCGGTGCTTGAACTCAGGCTTGCGCTTTTCGGCAAAGGCATCCATGCCCTCTGAGCAGTCCTCAAAGGCAAAGGTCGACTGGAAAGCATGACGCTCATGGCGCAGACCATCCGCCAGGTGCGCATCTACTGCCATATTCACTGCCTGTTTGATCATGCTGACAGCCGGAGCCGAGTTGGATGCAACCTTGCGCGCAGTCTTGAATGCCGTTTCGAGCAGCTCTTCAGCCGGTACGATTCGCGATACCAGACCACTGCGCTCCGCCTCTTCCGCATCCATCATGCGCCCAGTCAGACACATCTCCATCGCCTTGGCCTTGCCCACCGCCTTGGTCAGACGCTGAGTACCGCCGGCACCCGGCATGGTGCCGATACCGATCTCCGGCTGACCAAATCGGGCTGTTTCAGCCGCAATGATGAAGTCGCATGCCATCGCCATTTCACACCCGCCACCGAGTGCAAAACCCGCCACGGCAGCGATGATCGGCTTGCGCGCCTCATCGATGGCACGCCAGCAGTCACGCTTCACGTAGGGGAAGTTCAACGCATACAGGGAGGCGAAGTTGTGCGCCTTCATCTCCTTGATGTCGGCACCGGCCGCAAACACCTGCTCACCACCGGTCAGCATGATGCAACGAACACGTTCATCCGCCTCAAGCGCATCAACCGCCTGACCCAGCTCGGAAGTCAGCTGCAGATTCAGGGCATTCATCGCCTTGGGGCGATTCAGCGTGACGATACCCACACCGTCACGCACCTCCACCAGAACAGTTTCAAATTCCATGATCACTCCTTTCACTTCGGGTGACGACGGCTCTGAACGAAGCGGAAACGGTTGGAGACGAATGCATAGTCGGTCAGACTGGCATTGGCCGCCGGGT
>Ga0209345_10002126_pt1 | contig 22475 bp, 18 predicted proteins | sample Cruoilmetagenom7_FD_187294 | JGI IMG/M metagenome (GOLD analysis project Ga0209345, IMG submission 187294) | Oil polluted marine microbial communities from Coal Oil Point, Santa Barbara, California, USA - Sample 7 (SPAdes) (version 2) | ecosystem: Environmental > Aquatic > Marine > Oil seeps ...
ACCGCCACCATGGAACACAGCTCTGAACCCAGGCTAATACCACCTGGCTGGACGCCCAGTGAAGAACTATTTGAAGTGCTCGCTCTCGCCAACATCTCACGTGAGTTTGCCCAGCAGCTTACACCGGAGTTTATACTCTACTGGCGAGAAAGCGGGCAGGCCCACAACTCATGGAATACAAAATTTTTGCAGCACGTTAAACGAGAGTGGTCTCGACAACAATCTGCAACGTCTCAGGTAGCCACCAATGGACAACAACGATCTAATCGATCAAACAGTACAAGAAATAACAGCCTCATCGACGAACTCAGCGACCGTAGCTGGGCTGGAACCTGAGACAACGTCTGACCCAGCACGAATTAAAGCCACCCACCTGATTGATCCAATTAATCAGGTTTTTGCATTATTTCGCTTGAACTATCACAACCAATTTTACAGTGCATACGCTGATACCGACTTGCTTAATCAGGCAAAACGTTTGTGGCTAGATTCTCTTTCCCACTTTACTGAGAAACAAATTCTTACTGGTGCAAAAAAAGTTATTGAGACTTCGGATTATTTACCCACCCTTAACCGAATGATCCAAAGCTGTGAAGAGCAGAGCAATGAATTGGGACTCCCCTGCCCCCATGATGCCTACATGGAGGCCTGCAATGCTCCATCACCGAAGGCTGCTGCATCATGGTCTCATTTGGCTGTCTATTATGCCGGGGCAGAAACAGGTTGGTATCGTTTATCCAACGAAGTTGAATCTACAAGCTACCCTGCCTACCAACAAAATTACCGGCGTATCTGTCGTGATATTGCCCAAGGGAAAAAACTACCCTCTCTTTCAGAGGCTAGTTTAGAGGCAAAAGAAAAGCCCTCGCTAAGCAAAGAAGAATCATTAAAACATCTTGAAAACTTGAAAGAAAAACTGAATTTTAACTAGCACTTTATCTCTTATGGTAAGTAATTTTTAAAAGCAGTCAAAAAAAAGCGCAGCTTTAAAGAAAGCTGCGCTTTTGGCCAAAACTGATCACTACACCTAAGGTGGCGTCTTATTTAGAAACCAATTAACGTTATTTTTTTACCATTCGATAAATAATTAATAATAATAACGCACCTACTGTGGCTGTCACTACACTACCAAGGCTAAACCCACCGGTAGTTCCCAACCCTAGAAAAGAACCAACCCAGCCGCCAACAAAGGCGCCCGCAACACCTAAAACAACAGTGACTATAAAACCACCACCGTCCTTACCCGGCATAATCACTTTGGCCAAAATTCCTGCGACCAACCCTAATACAACCCACGATAAGATGCCCATCTTGTCTATCTCCTATTGAAATGACAAAAAAACAAAATATATAAAAGCCCCGGCTAATCCGGGGCTTTTAGTTTTTAGCCCTAACTAGCAACTTGATGCATGTGCACATCAGATTGCGGGTAAGGTATAGAAATACCCTCTTGGTCAAACCGCTTTTTAACGCCTTCGGTTAAATCAAAATAAACGCCCCAATAATCTTCCTTGTTTACCCAGGGGCGAACAACAAAATTGACACTGCTATCTGCCAGCTCTACTACAGCAATTTTAGGTTCAGGATCTTTGAGCACTCGATCATCAGCAGCAAGAACTTCTTCAAGAACCTTCTTAGCCTTGTCTATATCATCCTCATAACCAATACCCATCACCAAATCCACCCGGCGGGTATCATTAGTTGAATAATTTGTAATCGTACCACCCATTGCCTGCCCATTAGGAATAATAACTCGCTTGTTATCCCCCGTATTCAGCTCAGTGGTAAAAACCAGTACTTTGGCAACAGAACCAGAAACACCGGCGACTTCAACAAAATCACCAACACGGTAAGGTTTAAAAATCAGAATCAGTACACCCGCTGCAAAATTGGCCAGAGAGCCTTGGAGCGCCAAACCAATCGCTAGACCTGCAGCACCAATAACCGCAACAAATGATGCAGTATGAATACCAAGCTGGCCCAGCGCTGCAATAATTACAAAAGCAATTGCTGCGTAATAAACAAGAGCAGAAACAAAGTGCTGGATGGCAACATCCATTTCTTTTTTCTTCAATATTTTCTCTACAGTATTACTGAGCCATTTTGCTGCCAGTTTACCTACAACAAAAATTGCCAAGGCAATCAGAACTTTAAAACCATAAAAAAGAATAAAATCGCCTACACTCTGCACCGCACTCTCCACTTACTTTCTCCTTAAATTATCGTATTAATACATTGAGGCAACAAACAAACTGACTAACTTATAAAACTTACTTTAACGATACCCAAAGGGCATGGACGATCCCCGGCACCCAGAAAAAACAACACAACACAATATTAATAATTAAGTCTTTGCCTGCGCCTACTTTCAAAAAAACAGCCAGCGGCGGAAGCAGTAACGATGCAATGATTAAAAGAATTTTGTTATCCATCTAGACATCCTCATTAAAAAAATTATTAGTTATAGGGAAAACAGCAATATAGTGAAAACCCAACTCTGGGTAAACAACTTATCCAACTAACCCTATTTAGCTGAAGTATTTTATATTATTCCGAATTGGCAATTTCAACTCTATCCACCTTTTGAAAACCCCTAGGCAGTTTATTTCCCCGGCGACCTCTTTCACCGCGGTAATGCTCAAGGTCAGACAACTTAAGATTTAAATAACGTTTACCCGAATGCACCAACAATTGCTCCCCGTCAGAAATAACAGCTACAGAGACCATAAACTCATCCCTTGCCTGTAACCTTGATGAAGGAATATTAATCAGTTTGTTTCCCTTACCACGGGCTAATTGAGGTAATTCTGTTAGCGGGAAAACCAACATCCGCCCCTCATTACTGACCGCTACAACAAGACTGTTTTCTATATCTGATACCGGCGTAGGTGAAAGCACTCTGCCGCCTTTGGGAATAGAAATCGTTGTTTTACCCGAGCGATTTTTAGTGTGGAGGTCTTCCAGTTTTGCCACAAAGCCATAACCCGCATCAGTGACCATAAGAAGGTGCTGGCTGTCTTCACCCATAATAATGCCATTGAATGTTGCACCAGAAGGTGCATTCAGGCGGCCAGTAACAGGCTCACCTTGTCCCCGAGCTGAAGGCAAGGAATGTGCAGCAACAGAATAGGTCCGCCCTGTAGAATCAAGCAGAATCACATTCTGATTACTCCGCCCCTTGGCAGCACAAAGGAAATGATCGCTGGACTTATAGTTTAAGGATGACGGGTCAATATCATGGCCTTTGGCCGAACGAATCCAGCCTTTTTCTGACAACACCACAGTGACCGGTTCAGAGGTAAGTAAATCCGTTTCACTAAAGGCTTTCGCTTCACCCCTTTTAGTTAAGGGTGACCGCCGATCATCGCCAAACTCTTCTGCTACTGCCAATAACTCTTTCCGTACCAGCGTTTTTAAACGCTGTTTGGAACCTAGTATTTTTTCTAACTGATCTTTTTCTTTAGCCAACTCATCCTGTTCAGCTCGTATTTTTACTTCTTCCAGCCGTGCTAACTGCCGCAACTTGGTGTCCAAAACATAGTCAGCCTGAATATCGCTGAGAGAAAATCGTTCGATCAATGCGGGCTTCGGCTCATCGTCAGTTCGAATAATATGAATCACTTCGTCAATATTGAGAAAGGCAATCAGTAACCCATCTAATAAATGAAGCCGCTTTTCCACTTTTTCTAAACGATAACTGAGACGCCGACGAACGGTATCCAAACGAAAGTTCAACCATTCGGATAAAATTTTATTGAGTGGTTTTACTTCTGGCCGACCATTAACGCCAATCATATTCATATTGATGCGATAGCTTTTTTCCAAGTCCGTGGAAACAAACAAGTGATCCATCAAACTCTCAATATCGATACGATTTGATCGAGGCACAATCACCAGCCGGGTTGGGTTTTCATGGTCAGACTCATCCCGCAAATCAGCCACCATGGGCAGCTTTTTAGCGTTCATCTGAGCTGCTATTTGCTCCAACACTTTGGCGCCCGAGGCTTGATGAGGCAGTGCCGTTACCACAATATCACCATGCTCTTTATGCCATATCGCCCGCATTTTTAAACTACCACGGCCGGTTTCGTAGGTTTTCAGAATGTCTTCCCGGGGCGTAATAATCTCTGCCTCGGTGGGATAATCTGGTCCTTTAATATGCTCGCATAGCTCTACTAGCGTTGCCTTTGGCTCCTCTAGCAAATGGATACAGGCACTGATTACTTCCCTCAAATTGTGAGGCGGAATGTCAGTCGCCATACCTACTGCAATACCCGTAGTACCATTTAACAGCACATGAGGGGCACGAGCGGGCAGAATTTCTGGCTCATCCATGGTGCCATCAAAATTAGGTTTCCAGTTGGCGGTTCCTTGTCCCAATTCAGACAATAAAACATCGGCAAATTTGGCCAACTTAGATTCGGTATAACGCATCGCTGCGAAGGATTTGGGATCATCCGGGGCACCCCAGTTACCCTGGCCGTCTACCAATGGGTAACGGTAAGAGAAGGGCTGAGCCATTAATACCATTGCCTCATAGGCAGCACTATCACCATGAGGGTGAAATTTACCAATAACATCACCGACAGTACGAGCAGACTTTTTATACTTGGCTGTGGACTTTAACCCCAACTCACTCATAGCATAAATAATGCGTCGCTGAACTGGCTTGAGCCCATCACCAATGTTTGGCAATGCCCGATCAAGGATCACATACATGGAATAGTCCAGGTATGCCTTCTCAGTGTAACCCCGCAAAGATATCTGCTCTACGGCATCACTGATCATTGTTGTTTCTGTCATATTAAAGTCATCGGCCTTTATAATTAAATTACTGTTACTGGTTTAATTACTGCTAACGGATTGAATCACCACCAACAGATTACTAGACGTCCATATTTAGATAGCAATATTCATTTTTGGTAGCTCTTTATTTGTTTGATCAAACTTTCCTTCACAAAGGATTACCTGGCCTGTTTGCACTCCTTTATTGATCAAATGCTCTTTAACTGCCTCGCTACGCTGATTAGCAATTTCTTTTAGTACGGCTGCCTGCTCTAGCTCCACCTCAAGCTCAACGGAGGCTTTAGCAGCAGACAGCGTATCATTTTCTTGTGTTGAGTCCGCCTCATTTGAAGCCAACTTCTCTGTAGGCTTTTCTGAAGCACCTTCTTGTACAGTAACCGGCGGCCCAAACTTTACGGACCAGTCCTGCCAAGTCGAAGGCGCACAAAAGGATAAATGTAACTGCTCTCGACTGTTTAGCATTTCTGACAATTTATCCAAGCTCGCCATAGCAGCAGCGTCCAATGCGACATCACCCGGAGAAAAGACAACGGGATCAAAGCTAAAGTTAGACAGAGTGTCTTGCATGGTAGCGGCCATAATCAAACCAAAGGGCAAATAATAATTTATGATGGTTTCACTAATAACCTTAAACATCACCTTGCCTACAATATGGCTGAGTGAAAAATCTGGTGAGTTAATATCACCGGTAATGGGCAACTTGAGCTCAATCATTCCATTTTTGTCGCGCAGTAATCCCAGCGCAAAATCAAGCGGCATACCCAATGCTTCTGCCCCCTCTGGCAACTCAGTCTCACTTAGTGCCGAAACTTCTAACTTACGAAAACGAGTTGTGATGGCGGCGTTGATATTATCTTCTTGTACATTAAAGTTAACGTCAGCTTCTGCTATGCCTTGGTCGAGGCTATAACCTATATAATCGCTAGCATAGGTCGACAGTGCGCGGGTATCCAAACCACGTAATTCTCCCACGATATCAGTATTAAGTTTTTTGCCAAATGGCGTGAGGGTTCCATCAAATTTTATGTGCCCAAATTTGGTGAGGCCCAAATTAAACGAGAGCGCTGACTTAGCTTCTGGAGAAGAAGAATCAATGTTATCCACCACCAAACTCAATTCATTGAAACTTTTCTTAAATACAGGGGCAACACTTTCATCCAATACCGATAGCTTTCCCTTTGATCCAATTTTTATGCGACCAATGGAATATCGCACAATGGCTAATGGCTCAGCTTGCTCATTCACGGAAGGTGCGTTGCTGTCTGTATTTTTTCCATCTCCGGATATCATCCGATCAATTTCGCTAAGTGCCTGTAATTCACCGGATGCATTGCGATGAATAAACGCCACAGGATCGGCAACAATGAGCTCCTTTAAACTAAATAGACTGGCATTTTTTATGACATCTACTAGCTCTATCTTGGGAGTAGTAAAATAATAGTCTGCGCCTACTGTATCCTCACTCAGAGGTTCCAGCAGTTTTAAGTCTTCAACCCCAAACTGGGCCAAGGCAACAGTTTCACCCTTAGTGCTTAACCCCAATAAATCAATCTGATCGACCAAAAGTAGATTCCTCTGATTGGCCTTATCTCGAATCAACGCGTCACCCACAACCAATTGATCAATGGAAAAGCTTGTCTCTCGCTGTTTATTTTCAGGGGCTAAATCATTACTCGCGGGGATAATACGGTCCAACAGTTTCGGTGCAAATGCTAGCTGGCCGTTAACGGCAGTATCCAAGCCAACATGAATACCGGAAAGGTTCAACACGCCAATATGGCTGTCATCGCCAAAGGATGAATCCACAAGCGACAAAGCACTCAGTTGCAAATCACCTGTAATCTGACCCTGTTCAGAGACCACTGGGAGCAATACAAGATCTGAGACCTTAACCTTACTCATTCCAATCTTGCTATCGCGTATAGACAGCTTTTGCATATTGAAATTTTTAAACGAGAGCAACTGTTGATTATTGCCCCCGTCACTTACAGATACCCTATCTAAAACCAATTGCCCCAACGAAAAAGCGCTGTTGTTTTTTTGCTCTTCATCAGCACCCTCATCTGATGGTGGTAACAGTTGTTCAACCCTAGCCATTAAGCGTGGAGAAAAAATAGCTTCGCCCTTTCCCTGAAGGTTCAAGTCAACATTCAACCCTGAAAGAGCAATATTGCCGATGCTGTTATCACTCCAAACATCCAGGTCAGAGACTGACAATGTGGAGAATTTCAAATCCCCAGCTGTGATCTCATCATCGACTCTAATGGGTAACACACCTAATGATTCAATGGATATATCCACTATCTGCCATCGTGCCAAATCCTCACTAGTAATATCTGTGATTTTTACTAGATCGATCCAAAGTAAGTCAGCCGGTTCTTTTTGATCAAACCAGCGTAACGCTTTCAGCTGAATACCAGGGATTTCTGCAGAAGCCTGATTTCCCCAGCTGACATCAATATCATCCACAAGTGCAAGTTCACCAAAGGCAATACATTGTCGAGCATTAACAGTATCCCCTTCACTAAGCTGCGAATAACATAACTGAATATTTTCCAGCTCGAGCCGCTCCAACATAATGTGATTAAGCGCCGAGTCCGCTGCTGATTCTTCCGGTTCAGGTTTTGGATCAGGTGTATCGTCCTTACCTGGCAAAGCAATACCACCAACACGCAAGCCACTATGTGTCGAAACAATATCTATGGATAGACCATCAATGATCGCATGCTCTACATAAAGCTGCTGATCAAACAGCGGGCTCCAATCAATATTTAATTGAATCTCATCCAGAACCAGTTGCTCAGTTTCACTAGCAGCTATCCGTACATCGTTGATTTGAACAGAACCTAAAATTGGCCGGATATTGATATAGCCTATCTCAGCATCTAAGCCCTGCTGCTCCAACCAACTTACTGCCTGCCAACGCAATACAAACGGCAATAGCGAGACAACCAAAACAATGGTCACGGCAATCGTGATCACTGTGGTTTTAAGAATTTTGCTAAAAAAACCTGATGAGTTTTTCATATCTGTCAGCTCAGAATTTACTAAAAGCTATATCATAACTACACAAGTGTAGTGTTTATAAAATGACCTCTACACATCGGCCAGGTTACCCCGTTTTTCAAGCCAGGATTTACGATCTGCAGCACGCTTTTTCGACAACAGCATATCAAGCATCTGATGCGTATCATCACCCGCCTCCATCGTCAGCTGAACCAATCGACGGGTATCCGGGTTCATGGTGGTATCACGTAATTGCATGGGGTTCATTTCGCCCAACCCTTTGAACCGCTGCACATTAATTTTTCCGCTCTTTTTCTCAGCTGCAATACGATCCAACACACCCTGTTTTTCGCTCTCATCCAGGGCATAAAATACTTCTTTTCCCACATCAATCCGATAAAGCGGAGGCATGGCAACATACACGTGGCCAGCATTCACCATAGCAGGAAAGTGCCGAACGAAGAGTGCGCACAACAATGTGGCAATATGCAATCCATCAGAATCTGCATCAGCCAAAATACACACCTTGTGATAACGCAGGCCACTCAGATCATCGGAGGCAGGATCAATACCCAATGCCACTGATATATCATGTACTTCTTGTGATGCTAGAATCTCCTGACTATCCACTTCCCAGGTATTCAAGATTTTCCCACGCAACGGCATAATCGCCTGAAACTCACGACTTCGGGCCTGTTTGGCCGAGCCTCCTGCGGAGTCACCCTCCACTAAAAATATTTCACAAAGTTCTGGGCTAGCAGAGGAGCAATCTGCCAGCTTTCCGGGCAATGCAGGACCGGCCGTTACCCGCTTTCGCGCTACTTTTTTACTGGCTTTTAAACGACGCTGGGCATTGCTGATAAATAATTCAGCCAGCTGTTCTGCATCTTCTGTATGTTGGTTTACCCAAAGGCTGAACGAATCTTTAACAATACCCGAAACAAATGCCGCGGCTTCTCTAGAGGATAATCGTTCTTTGGTCTGGCCAGAAAACTGTGGATCTGCCAGCTTTGATGAAAGTACAAAAGCACATTTATCCCAAACATCATCAGAGGTTAGTTTGACCCCACGAGGCAGCAAGTTACGAAACTCACAGAATTCGCGCATGGCATCCAATAAGCCGGTACGAAAACCATTCACATGGGTGCCACCCTGTGCCGTTGGAATCAAATTAACGTAGCTTTCCTGAGTCAGCTCTCCACCCTCTGGCAACCACTGAACTGCCCAATCTACCGCTTCGGTTTCAGCAGCAAAACTTCCGATAAATGGCTCAATGGGAACCACTTCCCAACCTTTTGTGGCTCCCTGAAGATAATCCTGCAAACCATCTTCGTAGCACCAGCTCTCCGTTTCACCGGAGCTTTCATCTTTAAAGGTTACTTCTAACCCGGCACAGAGTACCGCTTTTGCTCTCAACACATGCTTAAGTCGAGGAACAGAGAATTTTACTGAATCAAAATATTGAGGGTCCGGCTGGAAACGAACAAGTGTCCCTGTATTCCGCTTTCCACAACTGTCTACGACGGAGAGGTCAGATATTTTTTCGCCTCCAGAAAACCCCATACGATAGACATTACTATCTCGCCTAATACTTACTTCAAGCTTGGATGACAGCGCGTTGACCACTGAAACACCAACACCATGTAATCCACCGGAAAACTGATAATTATCATTGGAAAACTTACCCCCGGCATGGAGGGTGGACAGAATCACCTCTACCCCTGGTAAACCCTGCTCCGGATGCATGTCTACGGGCATACCGCGGCCATTGTCAGCCACGGATAATGAACCATCTTTATTTAATACCACTTCTATCTTGCTGGCATAGCCAGCAAGGGCCTCATCGACACTATTGTCGATGACCTCCTGAGCCAGGTGATTAGGGCGTGTAGTATCCGTATACATCCCCGGACGCTTTCGTACCGGATCAAGACCTGTAAGAACTTCAATATCTTCTGCGGTGTAATTACTCATAAATCGGTCGATTATTGTTGGGTAAATTTAAAGTTAGGTGCGTTTAAAGTTGGGCGGATTAACTTTGTAAAAAATCAATGATTGCAGGTAAATGCCGCTCGTAGTGTTGGAAGCTATGATCACCCCCTTGCTCAATATTCAAAGTACATTGAGCGTACTTAACTTCGGCCTGGCGACAATCCAGCACTTCGTCCCCCGTTTGTAATAACACCCAGATATTTTTTGGGGTTTTTAAGTGTTCCACATCCAGTGTACGCGTAACATCCACATGGCGCTGCTCAAGAATATAGCGCTCGCCAGTATGGTAGTTAGCATTTTCTCCCAAGTACTCCGCCATAAAATCATAAGGGCGAACAGCCGGGTTAATAAGCACAGATTTCAAACCATATTTTTCACCTAGCCAAGTGGCGTAATAACCACCCATTGAGCTGCCTATCAATCCGACTGGTTGGTCTAGGCTTTCAATGAGCAACGTCAACTGATCAATAGCTTTATCCGGCTCACTACTGAGGGCCGGACATTCAAAAGATATGGGCAGAGACTGGGATTCTAGCCATTGCTGGGTTTGCCTGGCCTTTAAAGAAGCCGGAGAACTATTAAACCCATGAATGTAGATTAATGCCATGACGAGGGACTCTCTCCGTGTGCGGGCATTATAGCGGGATTAACAAGGTTGGGAGAACAGTGAAGACAGGTAGAAATGTAAAGAGTGGAAAAATACTTTAATCTAAATGACCAACATACCTAAAAGGCTAACAACTAAAAATAGCTAGCAAATCCAGACGACAAGTAAAGTCTTCAGTACCCCATACAGCTACGATCTATGTTTTGATCGCCATAGGCAACATGTTCAACTTCAGTTTTTATCTGGCCGTCTGGATACAGTTCTATCCAGCGATAACCCGGAGGCTGGTCACTGATATCAAAGGTGTCACTATGACTTGTAAATTGGAAACAGGTGGACGGTGTACTGTAGACAGGAATACCAGACCAATCAGTCGTGCTTTCTTGATGCACATGCCCGGTAAAAATGGCTTTTACGCGACCATGCTGAGCTAACACTTCCTTCAATTTGTTACTGTTCGATATTCGCTGTTCATCAAGCCACTTACAATCAATATCGACAGGGGGGTGATGAACAAACAGCAAAATATATTTATCTTGATGCTTTACTAACAAATCATTCAGCTCTTCCAGCTCAGTATCGATCAATTCTCCATTCACGCGACCAGATACTGCACTCACCATCGAGATAGCAGCCCATCCACCTAACACCTGCGCTTTTACAAAAGGCTGAGGCATAGCATCTTTCATCGCTTGGAAATCATCGTGGTTTCCAGGCAGCCACCGATAATCCAGCTGGTGATAGCTCCGTTTAACCGATGCTATAACCTCAGAAAATAACTGGTAAGAAGCTTTTTCACCTCCACATGCAATATCTCCGGTAAAGAAAACCAAAGAAGGGCGAAGTGTTGAGGTAACTTCAGTTAATACCTGAGAAAAACTGTGGTAGGTATTTACGCCTGCCAAAGTAAAGTCCTGATTATGCCCCAAATGACAATCAGACAACTGTACAAGACGGACTGCACCATTACCTAAGCGTTGACCACCACTGCTCTGTTGCTTTCCTATTTGTTTCATTCCTTTAGGCGTGCTCATTTAGATACACCCACCCAATCCACTCTAGCGTCATTAACGATAAAAATGCTCATTAATGATAGAAAAGATATTGTCAGACGATTTGCAGTAAAAAACTTGATAGAAAAACTGGCAGAAAAAAAAGTGTGATTACTAAAAATATTGTTAGGACAGACAGAATGAAAAATGCTTTTATAAAACGTTATCAGCCCCATAGGAAGGTTCAATGATGTCATAACCATGCTCAAGGCAGTGCGACAGCCATTCGGCAAGAAACTGATTCCACTGGGCCTTCTCATCCTGATGGTACATCCTCTTATTTGGATATTCATAACGTGGATAAGCACGTCTATCCCCTTCACATAACACCACTTCTGCCACTCTGGCATCGTGGTATAACCTCAACCTTAATACTGGCAACCTAAGCCAAGTGTTAAAGCTATTACCTTCACTTTCCTGGCATTCTCTTTCCTGAAGCCCTTCTTCCTGACCTTCCCTTTCTTGGCCAAGCTGTACCAGCGTAGTATAAGGAGTCTGCTCCAACACACTGAGACACAGCACACAATCTTCGCCATGATGCAGACCTATTTTTCGCTCTTGATCTTCGCCCATTTCGGGAAACAGCCTCATCAAACGAACATAGTTAGCATCACAATCTGCCATGTATCGCTTCAGGTCTACTTTGTATCGCATTTTTGCTTTATTAATCACGGCACCTGTTCACATTTTCTTTAGCTTAATATGGCATAAGGATAATCAATGGGCTGATTCAACGAAACGATCACAATTTGCCCGTAACCACATCAAACAAATTGTAGTCGCAGCATTGTTACACTGCCCCTGATCAAGCCATACAAAAGCCTCATCCTGAGGCAGCACGTGGAGTAAAATATCCTCCGCTTCATGATCTAAGCCAAAATTACCACCACAACCAGTTAAATCGGTTAAAGCACAATAGAGGTGCATTCTTTCACTGGTACCACCGGGGCTAACCCAGTAATCGCATATTGGTACTAACTGGTCAGTTTTAATACCTGCTTCTTCTTCCACTTCCCTACAAGCCACACCCTCCAATGATTCACCAGTTTCTACCATGCCAGCAACCACCTCAAATAACCAAGGTCCATCGGACTGACCAAGAGCACCAATACGAAACTGCTCCACCAAACCAACTAGTTTGTGTACCGGGTCATACAATAAAACTCCGACACAGGTACCACGCTCGAGCAACTCTCTCTGAATAGGTTGGCTCCAGCCACCAGCAAAAAGCCTATGACTGATAGTAAAGCGAACCATTTTAAAAAACCCGCTGAACACCTCTTCTTTCTGCAGTAATTTGACGCCTTCTGAGGTGAATTTTTTATCAGGCAATTTCACTCATTACTCCCAAATATCCCAACTCTTTAAAAACCACACTACACAGCCACTTCTTCACTGTCCACTAACGCCAGTCCAATTAACGCTAGACCATAAACACTGGCCCAGCAAACATCAACGGCACATAGAAATCTGGTAGAATTCCTACTGTAAAGAATTGGGAATCACTAGAACTGGAAAAACCCTTTATGCGCCACCACACTATTATTGCCACTGCTGGTCTAATCCTCAGCCTGACAACCTCCATGTCGTGGGGTACCAATATGCTGTCAGAGATTTATGAACTAGCCTTGCAAAACGATCCCCAGCTAAGAGCTGCAAAAGCAGCATTTCTGGCTGGCTCTGAAGCCAAAAATATAAGCCGTGCCGGCCTATTGCCACAAATTAGTGCCGTGGGCCAATATTCAGAAGATGAGTACAAAGGTTCATCCACACAAGTACTTGGCCAGGGTGCAGTATTTGGGCGCAAGGGACAAATAGATACCGATGCCAAGAATTACTCTGTAACACTGTCACAACCCATTTTTGATTTACCTGCTTGGTTTTCATTTCAACAGGGCAAAGAACTGAGTCAACAAGCAAAACTACAATTTTCGGCAGACCAACAATCGTTGGTATTAAGAAGTGCCAACAACTATTTTGATGTGCTGCGAGCCAGAGACAATCTTGAAACTACATTGGCCGAGGAAAAGGCCATTAAGCGCCAACTGGAACAGACTAGAGAGCGCTTTGAGGTTGGGCTGCTACCTATTACTGATGTACATGAAGCCCAGGCTGCTTATGACAACGCCACAGTCAACACCCTGGAATCAGAAGGTGCGCTAGATATCGCTTTTGAAGGATTGACGGTTTTAACTGGCCAGCCCCATGAACAACTGGCAGGCCTTATGCCCGATTTCCCCATTACAAACCCGAAGCCACTCAACCGCGAAGAATGGGTACAATTTGCGCTGCAAAATAATTTTACCCTGCAAGTAGCAAAGCATGCCGAAGAAGCTGCCGACAGCAATGCTCAATCAAAAAAATATGAGCACATGCCAACTTTAACTGGATCACTGTCCTACTACGATAATCGCTCAACCAGTGATTTCAGGGGCACCGACCTGAATACGAACCAAGGCTTTACTAGCCCATCGGAGACTGACCAAGATGGCCATTCGATTGGGGTACAGTTAAATGTCCCTATTTTTACCGGTGGCCTAGCTAGCGCAGAACGCCGTCAAGCTTTCCAGCAATCTGTACAGGCATCAGAAAACTATATCAGCACTCAACGGAATACTGTGCAACAAGCCCGCTCTCAACACCTTCAAGTGCTGACAAATACCGCCAGGGTTAATGCCCGCAATCAGTCCATCACCTCGACCACAAGTGCGCTCGAAGCCACCCAGGCGGGTTATGAAGCGGGGACACGCAATATTGTGGACGTGTTACTAGCCCAGCGCGTCCTATATCAAGCCAAAAGAGACTACGCAAATTCTAGGTACGACTATATTGAAAGCTTATTACAACTCAAGGAAGTGGCGGGACAGCTAAGTCCCGAAGACATTTATCAACTAAATGCCTGGCTGGACCCACAAATCAATGTGATGAAAGCTGGTGTTCAATAATTGCTAGCAGCCTGTCGAGAGCACCGCGATTATTATCTGTAACAGACTTAGCGGCATTACCCATACGCGTTGCGGATTGAGGATCTTGCAGCAATGCTACAACCTCTTCAGCAATCGCATTAGCATCCTCACAAATTACCATGCCTTGTGATTCTCTCAACAATCTTGAAGCCTCAGAAAAATTAAACAAATGAGGGCCACTTAGTACAGGGACTGCCCATATAGCTGGCTCAATCAAATTGTGACCTCCCACAGGAACCAGGCTCCCACCCACAAATGCAATATCACAGGCTCCAAAAAACAGTAGCAATTCTCCCATGGTGTCACCAAGAAGAACATGATCACTAGAAGACGGTATGGCCTCTAAGCTACGGCGACAAACACCTAAACCTTGCTGAATACAAAGCTCTGCCACCTCATCAAACCGCTCGGGGTGACGCGGCACCAATACCAACAGTAGCTCGGGAAAATGACTACGTATCTGCTCAAAACTATTCAGAATAATCTGATCTTCACCACGGTGGGTACTGGCGGCAAGTAATATTGGGCGTTGCATGTCACCTCGCCACTGAGATTTAAGTAACCCGGCCTGGGTTTTAACATCATCATCCAAATTGACATCAAACTTAATATTACCGGTAACAGATCTTTGTGTGCCACCTAACCCCAAAGTCGTAAAGCGCGCGCCATCATTCTGATGCTGAGCCGCTACACAGCTAAGTTTTTGCAACATAGGGGTAATCAAACTCGAGAACTTTTGATACCCCTTTGCCGATTTTTCAGACAATCTGGCATTAGCTACTACAGTTGGAATATCTCTAATGTGACAATGGTGAATCAGGTTTGGCCACAGCTCAGTTTCCATGATCACCAGCAGGTCAGGATGAACTGCTAGGAAGAACCGATTCAAAATATTAGGCAAATCATAGGGTGCATAGACATGGTATACACTTTCACCAAACACCGATCTAACTTGTGATGAACCTGTTGGCGTCATAGTCGTCACAACTAGCAAATGCTCAGGATATTGTGACTGCAACTCTTTAATCATAGGCACCGCTGCCAGAGTTTCGCCCACCGAGACTGCATGCACCCAAATCACCTTTTGATCGACAGGCACAGTCGGCACAAAGCCAAATCGCTCACCCCAACGCTTGCGATACTCCGGCGCTTTACGACTGCGCCACAGCAACCGCAACAACACCAATGGCAGTAATAGATAAAACAATAGGGTATACAGGAGACGAACCATAAAAATAAATCATGCCTTACGTTAATAATTACAAATGCCAAGGCCGGTACAAATTAATACTAGTACTAACTTTATATCAGCACCAATTAATTCAATTCACCAGTCCATATAATCGCCAACTCATAAATCACCAAATAAGAAAGCTTCTAATAAATATCGGCCTATCACAAACACCAGTTAGCCATTGTTGTGAAAGCATAAAGACATTACTCAAGCTATACTAGCCCCCACCAACACCAACACCAACATGGCAATCCTTAATTGCCAAGCTTAATTTCCAAATTAATAATTGCAGGAATATGGCTTATATGCCTTCAATCAAGCAACACTCCATGAACTGTGATGTCGCTATTATTGGTGGTGGCATAGCCGGCCTATGGCTACTAAATAGATTAATTAATAGTGGCTACAACGCCATATTATTTGAAAGTAAAGCATTGGGGAGTGATCAGACTGTCGCCAGCCAGGGAATGATTCATGGCGGTATTAAATACACATTAAGTGGTGCATTAAGTGGTGCATCCGAAGCCATTGCCGATATGCCAGCACACTGGCAAGCCTGCATGGAAGGCAAAGGTAATGTAGACCTCCAAGGGGCACACACTCTCAGCGATCACTTTTACATGTGGTCTAGCAATAGTGCCCTGTCAAAAATGACCACATTTTTGGCGAGCAAAGCCACTCGAGGCCGCATTAACAAGGTCAACAATAATGAGCGCCCAGCTATATTCCAGCATGACCAATTTAAAGGCAGCCTCTATAGGCTTGTAGACATGGTCCTGGATGTTCCCAGTGTAGTGAAAACATTAGCTGACAATTGCCAGGGACGCATTTTTAAAATTGACTGGAACAGAGCCCAATGGCATCACAGCAGTGACAAACAAGTCGCGCTGGATTTTCTCTATGATGGGAAAAATTATCGCCTGGAAGCCAATCAATTCGTCTTAACCGCCGGACAGGGCAACGAGCGTATTATGCAAGAACTCGGCGTAGATTCCCCCAAAATGCAATGCCGCCCACTGCAACAAGTCATGATAAAACACCGCCACCCCCATACTTTTTACGGCCACTGTTTGGGGGCAGAAACCACCCCAAGACTCACGATATCAAGCCATCCATGTAACCATGAACAAGGTAATGATGGCGAAAGCCAAGTTTGGTACCTAGGAGGCACCCTAGCTGAAAAAGGTGCAAATTTACCTCCTGATACAGTCATTGCCAATGCAAAAAAAGAACTGGAAGGATTAATGCCCTGGGTAGATTTATCCGAAGCTCAATGGGCAACATTGCCAGTGAACCGTGCTGAACCCAAGCAACTCAATTTTGCCCGCCCGGATAAAGCTTTTGCTAGCATCACCAAAGAATGCCCCAACGTTATCGTGGCCTGGCCTACAAAACTGACCCTGTGCCCCAATTTAGCCGATGAAGTCATTGCACTACTGGATCAACAGCAAATAACCGCAAACTCAAACCCCGCACCACATTTGCATTTTTTAAGTACACCACCTATAGCTCCCACACCCTGGCAAACAGCCTTTGGAGATTGATTTTGCTCCCTAAAAGACCATTTGGAAGTACCGGTATTGATCTCAGTATTCTTGGTCTCGGCACCGTAAAATTGGGGCGAGATCAGGGGGTGAAATATCCTCACAACTTTACTATTCCAAATGATCGTGAGGCTGCCAATTTAATCGCATTGTCACAAGATCTTGGGATCAACCTTATCGACACTGCACCCGCCTATGGCAACAGTGAAGAACGGCTTGGCAAGCTACTTAAAGGACAGAGGGAAAAGTGGATTATTTGCAGTAAAGTAGGAGAAGAATTTCAGTCAGGCCATTCCTATTTCGACTTCTCCCCTGAACACACAAATTTTAGTATCGAACGCAGCCTTAAACGGCTCAATACAGATAGAATTGATATTGTTTTGGTACATTCAGATGGCAACGATGAAAAAATTATTCAGGAATACGGCACACTGGAAGCGCTAGCCCAGCTAAAAGCTGAAGGAAAAATTCGAGCCTTTGGCATGTCGACTAAAACAGCGAAAGGCGGCTTGCTGGCAGCCAAACAATCAGATGCTGTTATGGTGACCTGGAACCTACAACATGAAGAAGAAGTCTCTGTTATTGATTACTGCGAGGCTCACAATAAGGGAGTGTTGATTAAAAAAGCTCTAGCCAGCGGCCATTCCACACAAGCAACAAATCAAGACCCCGTAAAACAAAGTTTTGAAATGATTTTTGATCATCCTGGTGTGAGCAGCGCCATTGTTGGCACCATCAATCCAGAACATTTAAGAGATAATGTAGCTAGAGCTATAAAAGCTGCGGCAAAGAAACAGGATGCCTTAAGATAAGAAGCGTTGATATAAAAAGTCTTATTTTTCTTGAATCTTCTCAACAATTGCTGTGGTAGAACAGTCGTCTAGGAAATCCAGAACCTCTATTTCACCACCGTAACCTTCTACGATCTCCCAACCAACCACTTCCTTGCGAGTATAATCACCACCTTTCACCAAAATATCCGGCTTAATCAATTCAAGCAGACGTTCGGGAGTATCATCCTCAAAAGACACAACCCAATCTACTGCTTCCAAACCGGCCAAGACTGCCATACGGCGCTCTACCGGGTTGATGGGCCGACCTTCACCTTTCAAGCGTGTCACAGAAGCATCAGAATTTATAGCGAGGACCAGCCGGTCTCCTTGCTTTCGAGCCTGCTCAAGATAACCCACATGACCTGCATGGAGGATATCGAAACAACCGTTGGTAAACACAATTTTCTCACCATGGGCACGAGCATCATCTACATCAACTAATAGCTGCTCCTCGTTGACCACTCCTCGTTCTGAGCCCTGCTCTTGAGAAATAGCACGCCGTAACTCAGGCATACTAACAATGGCTGTACCTAGTTTTCCCACCACAATACCAGCAGCAATATTTGCCATAGCCACAGCTTCGGGCAAATTTTCTCCAGCAGCTAGAGCAGTGGCCAAAACAGAAATCACCGTATCACCTGCACCGGTTACATCAAATACTTCTCGCGCACGGGCAGGCAAATGTAATGCCTGGGTATCCTTGCGAAGCAACGTCATTCCTTGCTCACTGCGGGTAATCAAAAGGGCATCTATGTCGAGCCGTTTCAGTAATTCAACACCCTTCTCAACAATGGCTTGCTCATTAGGGCATACACCAACCACAGCCTCAAATTCAGCAAGATTTGGCGTCAATACGGTTGCACCACGATAACGTTCAAAATCAGTTCCCTTGGGATCAACCAGGACAGGAACACTTTGTTGACGGGCTAGTTTAATTAATGGCTGTGGGTCACTCAGGGTGCCTTTAGCATAGTCGGAAAGCACTAAAGCACCTACATTCAGCAATAGTTGTTCGGCTTTTTTTGGTAGTAAAGCACAATCTTCTTCTAAAAAAATCTCTTCAAAATCAAGTCGCAATAACTGCTGATGACGACTGATAACCCTTAGCTTAGTAATGGTTGGTTTGGACTCTGACACCTGAAAATCACAGAGTATGCCCGCAGATACAAGTCGAGCTTTAAGGGAATCAGCAGCGTCATCTAGCCCAACAATACCAACCAAAGAAGCCCCCGCACCCAAAGAAGCAATATTTAAGGCCACATTCCCTGCACCACCAATCCGATCTTCAGATTGCCCAACATTAACAACAGGCACCGGTGCTTCGGGAGAAATACGCGAAGCTGCCCCATGCCAATAGCGATCCAACATAAGATCACCGACTACCAAAACCTGAGCTTTATCAAAGCGAGGCACAGCCAATTTCATGAATATCGTCCTTTCACAATTTGTGGCTATCTTACCACAGGGTCCGATCGGTATAATCCCACCATGGGAAAATTCACATCATGAAAAAACTTTCAAAAGAGGGCTATGTAACACTGCGGGAAGGCGCAGAAGTTATTGAAGCTGACGCCCATGGAGACAAAGTATTATTACTACCAGATGGAACATACCTCAAATTGTTTAGACGAAAACGTCTGATTTCGACAGCATTAATTTTTCCCTACGCACAAAGATTTGCACAAAATGCAACAAAACTAGCCAGACTCAATATACCAACTGTATCAATTATTGATCTCTACCGAATCCCTTCAGTTCAACGTACTGCTGTACACTACAACCCCCTTGTCGGCTCCACATTAAGGAACCGGCCCAACGGGATTGATGAAGTACTGGCAGACAAACTCGGTACATTTATTAGAGATCTTCACGACAAAGGAATATATTTTCGCTCATTACACCTAGGGAATATTGTACTAACACCAGAAAACTTACTTGGTTTGATTGATATTTCTGATATGAAGTTTTTAAATAGTTCTCTTTCTTTAAGGCTTAGACTCAGAAACTTTAACCACAGTGCTCGACACCCAAATGATCGGAACATACTAAATAAGACGATAAATGCTTTTAGCCAAGGGTATCAATACACTGGAAAATCACCAATAACAGAAGATATATTGAGAACTATTTACACTTGAGGAAAAATGTTTTCTAGATGGTAAAAAAGTCCCCATATAAGCGATCCTTTTGGATACATAAAACTGGCAACAACATAAACGATCCTAATTAAGACAAGGAAAGCTTTCAAATAACAGCCATGAACACGACAGCCCCAAACAACATCACCAGAATCCGACTATTTACTGCTTTAGCCAGTTTTATTTTGTCATTAATCGCAGTGTATTTTGACGATTTAATTAATCGTGATGGCATACTTTATATGGATACGGCTAGCGCTTATTTACAAGGTGGACTAGAGGGGGCTGCCCAACACTACAACTGGCCGTTCTTTTCTATCATTATCGCTTACCTTCAGAAGTTAACCACTCTCACGCTCCAAACAAGTGCATACGTTATAACTAGCCTATTATTTGCTTTGCTAAATGACACACTAATACGTATTAGCCATAAACTTCTCCCCAATAAAAAACAGCTTTTAATTGCCGCATTATTTATACTGTGCTTTCAACCAATAAATGAATACCGTGACTTCATAATTAGAGATATTGGTTACTGGGCCTTTGTCAGCTTATCTCTTTATTACCTAATACTATTTATAGAAGCGCCCACATTAAAAATAGCTACTCTATGGCAATTAGTTACGGTTATTGCTGTACTCTTTCGCCTCGAAGGTCTCGTTCCTTTATTGGGATTACCACTATTTTTATTTGCAGTGCAAAAACCTGCAAATGGGCTCAAGCACTACCTATTACTAAATTACTTATTTATTGTAATTTTACCGCTTACTCTTTTAGTCGCATTAAGTTCATTTAGCCCACACGCTGCCTTCAATAAAATTAATTCTGTTAGCTATTACACCAATATAGATGGATTTTTAACGACACTAAACGAAAGCGTATTGGTTCTTAAAACCAAAGTTTTGAACAAGTACTCTGAAGATTATGCAGGCTTGGTTCTAGTTTCAGGACTAATGGTTATGCTCTTTTACAAATTGCTTAAAGCTTTAGGTGTGGGTTACATCGTAATTTATCTGACAAGCCGGCAACAAAAGACGCCCATCAAACCCAGCACAACACGCACCCTTTTATATTATTTCTTAGCACTCAATATACTAATTTTAGTCGCATTTGTCTTACATCGGTACTTTATAACAACGCGTTACACCGTACTTACTCTCATCACTTTATTGCTACTAATGCTACCTATGCTATGCAATTTTTTAGAAAAAGCGTGGACTACAAAAAACCGTCCTATCCTTTTTATATCCGGTTTTATATTATTTTTTAGCTTAGCTGATAGCATTATCCAATCCAGCTCCAAAGCTTATATAAAAAACACAGCTATCTGGGCTGCTGAAAACCTACCTAAAGAAAGTAAAATATTAACGGAGAGCAATACTATTCGGTACTATGCCAAAGCTCACGATGCCAGCACCAAGATATCGGTAGGAAACCTTAAAAGTCACGAGCTCTATGACTATACGATTGTAATAAAAAAGAAAAAATATATAGATAATAAGACATTATTTAGCAATAAAGATTTAACACCAATCTTCAGCCAAAAAAACAAAAAAGGCGACAGTGCTAGCATATATAAAAGACAGCTCGAACAATAAAAAGTCCGCTTAATATGACAATAATCTATAGGTCTAGTTTGCCAGACAAAGGCCAAACATGCTGACAGCCCCCCGAGAGAGAGCTATCAGTGCCGAATCTTTTTTCATACCGCATACATACGAGTAATGCTACGAAAGTTATAAAACAGTTTCCAGGAGATAACACACCTTTTCCGCTCATGGCGCTGGGCAAATTAATGGGCTGTAATAACGGTCAACGCCAATTTCTCTAATAAGACGGTACCCCTTGTTCGACAATAGCTCTTCTATCACCGTGGAATTTTGATCGTAAGACTCTATTTGAAGGACACAGTGATTCTCTTCCAGCAGTCTGGACATTCCTTTAAGTGCTTGCTCCTCATGTCCTTCAACATCAATTTTGATGGCCAGGCGCACTCCTCGTTCGTTTGTCAGGCTATCCAATGGTCTAACTTGAATAATTTTTTCAATAAACTTCTGACTATCCAACTCATTCTTGTTGGTTGCTTTAATTCGAGAGCGCCCGGTGCTATTACCAGTATTTTCAAGAAACTCTACTGTATCCTCTCTATCACTTAGCCCAAAAGGAAGGACTTCCACTTCATTGTGAAGGTGGTTTAACAGCAGGTTAGCTTTCAACTGGCAGATGTTGGCTGGCGTAGGCTCAAACGCTACAACTTCTTTAATACTTGGCAAGCGCGCAATATTAACTGTATATAA
>Ga0209345_10002127_pt1 | contig 22466 bp, 21 predicted proteins | sample Cruoilmetagenom7_FD_187294 | JGI IMG/M metagenome (GOLD analysis project Ga0209345, IMG submission 187294) | Oil polluted marine microbial communities from Coal Oil Point, Santa Barbara, California, USA - Sample 7 (SPAdes) (version 2) | ecosystem: Environmental > Aquatic > Marine > Oil seeps ...
GCTCGTTTTCTATATAGAAAACGAGCATGAAAATTATCTCCTGGAATGTAAATGGCCTCAGGGCTGTGGCCAAAAAAGACTTTTTTAAAGATCTGGAACATTTGAACCCAGATATTTTATGCCTGCAGGAAACCAAGGCCCAGGATGACCAGGTTGCTGATGTATTGTTTGGCGTGAAAGATTATAAAGTCTTCTCCAACTCGGCAGAAAAAAAGGGATATTCCGGAACGGCTGTTCTGACAAAAATCAAACCTCTGAGTGTATCCCGGGATATGGGTATTGAAGAACACGATAAAGAAGGCCGTGTGCTGTGCCTGGAGTTTCTGGACTTTTACCTGGTCAACGTATATACCCCCAATTCAGGGAATGATCTGAAACGCCTGGATTACAGGCAGAAGTGGGATTTAGCTTACTTTAACTATTTGAAAGAGCTCGAGAAAACAAAGCGCGTAATCACCTGCGGAGATTTTAACGTAGCTCACCGTGCTATCGACCTGGCCCGTCCCAAACCCAATTATAACAAGTCGGCCGGATACATGCAGGAGGAGATCGATGGAATGGATCGTTATACAAATGGCGGTTTTGTGGATACCTTCAGATATTTCCATCCGGAAACCGAAGGGGCATACTCCTGGTGGAGCTACAGGGCCGGCGCCCGTGGCAAGAATGTGGGCTGGAGAATTGATTATTTCCTAGTGAGTGATGCATATGGAGGGGCTGTTGAGAGCGCAGCCATTCTGAATGAAGTGATGGGCTCAGATCATTGCCCCGTCCAAATTGAACTGGACCGGGATTCTTAAAAATCCGTACATTTGGTGGATGTTTTTAAATCGCAGTATGGATACCGTTGAAATGCCCTGGATCCTGATTCCCGGATTGTGATACTATAGCCTTTCCCCAAGATTTCTAGTTCTCAAGTATTTTCAACAGTTTTAATTCTTTCATAATGAGCAAAGTAATTGTATTAGGTGCCGGAATGGTAGGCAGTGCCATGGCCATTGATATGACCAATAAACACCAGGTAACACTGACTGATTTAAGCCAGGAGGTGCTAAACAGGGTAAAACGGAGATGCAATAAATTATCAATTTTAAAATTGGATGCTACCAATAAAGCAGAGCTGCAGCACACCATAAAGCAGCATGACCTGGTGATAAATGCAGTCCCGGGATTTTTAGGATTTGAAACCCTGAAAGCTATCATTGAGGCAGATATGAACGTTATTGATATTGCCTTTTTCCCTGAAAACTCACTGGAGCTGGATACGCTGGCAAAAAAACATAAGGTAACAGCCATTGTGGATTGTGGAGTGGCTCCGGGGATGGATAACGTCATTTTAGGTTATTATAACGAATTGATGAAACTTACCGACTTTGAATGTCTTGTGGGGGGTCTGCCAAAGATCAAAAAATGGCCGTTTTGCTACAAGGCCCCATTCTCCCCCATAGATGTGATAGAAGAGTATACCCGTCCGGCCAGGTATGTGGAGAACGGGAAGGAAATAGTTCGTGAACCCCTGACCGATTGCGAATATGTAGAATTTGATAAGGTGGGAACTCTGGAATCCTTTAATTCCGACGGCTTACGATCCATTATCTACACCATGCCCCATATTCCAAACATGAAGGAGAAGACACTACGTTATCCGGGACATGTGGAGTATGTGAAGGTGTTGAAGGAGAGCGGATTTTTTGAGACAGAAAAAATGGAGGTGAATGGCAGTCTGGTTTCCCCCCGGGATTTCACAAGCAAGATCCTTTTTAAGGAATGGAAACTGGGAGAAACTGAAGAGGAGATAACCGTGTTGCGTGTAACCCTCAAAGGCGAAAATGCAAAAGGAGAAACCGAAGAGGTGGTTTATTCGATGCATGATGAATACTGTTCTGAGACGGAGACATCCTCTATGGCTCGGACTACCGGGTATACCGCGACAGCTGCAGCCAACCTGTTTTTGGATGGTCTGTTTAAGGAAAAAGGAGTGTTCCCACCTGAACTGGTAGGTAAACATAAAGTCTGTTTCGACTATTTTTTGAACTATTTAGAGGAGAGAGACATTCATTATGTGAAGAGTACCCAACTCCTTTGAGAGTACCCGTATTTATTTATGTCTCCCGATTAGTTTTATATAGAGATATATGGGGACTCCTGAGCTTAAGAGGATAGCTCCCCAGAATAAGACCTCATATTCCAAGCCGGTGATGGCCCAAACGGAATATAAAAATGCCGGTATGGATATAAGTGAGGCAGAGATCAATCGTTTCTGACTATAGCTCTTCTTTTTTCTTAGATAGAGTGTGATCTCAGACAGGGAAGAGAAAAGATAGGGCAACAGGCAACTCAGTGTGGAGAGCATAATAATGAAGGAAAACATCTTTACCAGACCCTTAGAATAGTTGAAGCCTACCAGGAAGGAGGCCAGTACACTTGCGATAAGAAGCCCGATAACCGGCACTCCTCGTTTGGAGACTTTCTTAAATGCCGGGGGAAACAGTTTATCCCTGGCAGCAGCCATGGGGAGCTGTCCCTGGAGCAGGATCCAGCCATTCAGAGCTCCAAAACAGGCAATGGCAGCCCCGGCAGCAACCAGGCCGGAGGCCCAGTTGCCCCATATTTTTTGCGCGGCATCGGCAAATGGTGCTGATGAGCTTTGCAGGTCAGCGGGAGACACAATTCCCATAACTCCTACGGTGCTGGAGATATACAGCAGCGCCGCAATGACGATTCCTGCAATGGTAGACCGGGGAATTGTTTTGGATGGATTTTTTACCTTATCAGATGGAATGGTGGCAGACTCCAGTCCCAGGAAAGCCCACAGAGCCAGCGCCGCGGTTGCGGTAACGGCGTCGAAATTTGAAACATCGCTTAAGTTGAAAGGGACAAAATGAGCTTTGTTAAAATAGAGATAACCGAAGGTTCCCAAAACGATCAGAGGCAGAATTTTCAGGATGGTGGTAACAAGTTGTACCATCCCCACCTTTTTAATGCTTTTGGTGTTCACGAGGGTAAACAACCAGATAGCTCCAACAGCCAAGAGGGCCGAAAGCGAAGAATTCTCTTTCAGTGAAGGAATGAAGATAGAAAGGTAACCAACTCCCGCAACAGAAATGGCTGCATTTCCGGTCCAGATGGAGAGCCAGTATCCCCAGGCCACCAGGAAGCCTGCAAAATCGCCAAAACCTTCCCTGGAATAGGTATAGGGCCCGCCAGCTTTAGTGATCAGCCTGCTTAACCTGGAAAAGACCAGGGCCAGAAAAATAGTGCCGGCCACGGTAAAGATCCATCCGAAGACAGATATTCCCCCATAGAGAGCGAGGGCAGCTGGCAACAAAAATATACCTGATCCGGTCATGTTCCCCACCACCAGTGAGGTACTCAACCAGAATCCGATTTTCCCCTTCTTTTCTACACTACTTTGCTTCAATATATTGTTCTCCTTCCATAATTATGTCCATGGATGACTCAGATTCCTTTTGGGCCCTGGAATACAGATCCTGAGTTTGATCAATCAGCTCTTTTTCTGCGGTAGGTCTGTCCAGCTGTTCCCAGGCCTCCAAACTCAGGGAGGTCCAGATAGAATCTGCAGTATTTAATTCCTGCATTGATGCCAGTGTCTGTTCGGAGGTAAAATAGTCTCCCCCATGACCGACCTGGTCTATCTCTTTTAGATTGACAGAATTCTCATCCAGGACAAAACCCCTGGCAAACTTCCTGGCTTCGCCGATGATCTGGCTGGAAAGCACTACGGTGGCAGGAGAAAAAGCCATAGAATCAAAATTACCACCCACAAAAGGAGCACAACCAATCTTACCCATGCAGGAACTCAGGTGATTGAGCCAGAGGTTACCGGATGCCATTAAATCTGGCCCCCGCCCTGAAATGCTTCCGGAGGTGTCACAATGGGGAATCTCGTAAAAACTCATCATTTCGGCACAGGCCAGGTTCAGTAAATAGGAGGAGGAAGTATATTGGCTTCCCATGCTTGCCATATCAAAGGCAGCCGGAAGACTTCCCAGTATGATTTCAGAAACTTCTCTTACCAGCTGACTAAACACCAGACCGGCAAGCAATTCAGCAATAAGCAATGCCAGCGAACCACCTTCAGTAATTGGGGAGCTTCCTCCATACATGCTGTAGTTGGAATACATGAGGGGGAGACGGCGATTGATTGAAGCAATCATCTTATCTGTGGTAGCTTCATTAAGCATCAGCGGGGTGATGGGATTTACATATGGAATGCAGAAGGGCCTGGCTGAGATATCTCCATGAAGGTAAGAGAGCAAGTCAAGAACATCGTTGATTTTATTATCGCCAGAGATCAGTAATACCAGAGGTTTTGTTGTATTGGCATACATATCCAGGGTCGCATACAGATCCAGCTTTTCTACTGGCACATCTGAAGGGATTCCCAGGGTCGAGACCATCTCATAATTATCCAGAAGATCGCCCAATTTGGTAGAATGTTGCATATGCTTCCTGGTAAACCGTTCAACCCGGCTGCTCTCTATATCCTGAAACCAGGAGTTGGTTACCCCAATTCCGAAATGCGTTTTTCCCCCCTGCTTGCTACCCAGATGAAAGGCAAGTTCTCGAGAACGGTTGAATACTTCGATGTTTGAGGGAGCCTGATTAATGGCATGGTCAATCAGCTCTCCAGGGAGGCAGACCACATCTTCTTTGATCCTGACTGCTTTAGATTTTGCAAAGATTTCAAGTGCGGTTTTTGATTCTACTTTAATTCCAGTGTCTTGTAGTATGCGGATGGAGTAGCGATGAACCTCCTGGATTTGCTCCGGACCAAGTAGCTGCAGACTGGGGTGCATGTTCATGGTAGAAGGAAAGGGTTAGGTTCCTAAATTACATTTTTTTCTCTCAAGTGAAAGTTGATTGCCTTGGCAGCAATAGCCTGAAGGAGTTTATCCTCGAAAGTAATAAGGGGAAACAGGTGAATTTTATTCCTGACCATAAGGCGGTTCTCTAAGACCGCAAATCTAAGAGAGACAATTATTTTAAACACTACGAGCTCTTGTATGTTATTCATAGAAGGAATGTTCCGAACAACCTGAGAATAACATATGAGTTTTCCCACTATTTCCACTGCGGAGCTGCAAGAAAAAATAAGCGACCCGCAAAACATCCTGATTGATGTCAGACCGGTTGAGGCTTATAACGGCTGGCGAATCCAAGAAGAACACAGGGGGGGCCATATCAGAGGAGCACGAAGTCTGCCCTTAAAGTGGACCAGGTACATTGACTGGATAGAAATTGTTCGTTCCAAGGGAATTTTACCAGAGCAAAGCTTGATTATCTATGGCTATGACGCCGAATCATCGGCAAAAGTAGCAGACAGGTTTTCCCGTTCGGGGTATAAGCAGGTAGAGGTCTACGACCATTTCCTGGATGAGTGGTGCCCCGACGAAACACTAACGATGGACCATCTGAAAAGGTACCGGCAGCTGGTCTACCCGGAGTGGTTAAAGAATCTGATTGACGGGGACACAGCTCCTGAATTTAGTGGAAAGGATTTTGTTATTTGCCATGGCCATTACCGCAACCGGGGAGCTTATGAGGAGGGGCACATACCCGGAGCAATTGAAGTTGATACCAACACCCTGGAGTCTCCTGAAACCTGGAACCGGAGGAGCCCTGAGGAGTTAAAACAAACCCTGGAGTCGCTGGGGATTACCAGAGACACCACGGTGATTCTCTACGGCCGTTTCTCATTTCCCGACAACAATGATCCTTTCCCTGGCAGCAGTGCCGGGCACCTGGGCTCCATCCGTGCCGCCTTTATCATGATGTATGCAGGAGTCAAAGATGTTAGGATACTTAACGGAGGACTCAAATCTTGGGAAGATGCCGGTTTTGAGATCACCACGGAAGATTATCTACCTGTTTCCCGGGGCGAGTTCGGGGCTTCCATCCCTGCATGCCCTGAGCTTGCTGTGGATGTTCCGGAAGCAAAAGAGATTATTGCTTCTGATCAGGCCGAGTTGGTCAGTGTACGTAGCTGGCCGGAGTATATTGGCGAAGTGAGTGGCTACAATTATATCGAAAAGAGAGGCAGGATACCAGGATCTGTTTTTGGGAATTGTGGGACGGATGCCTATCATATGGAGAATTACCGCAATCTGGATCACACCACCAGGGAATACCATGAGGTCGAGGAGATCTGGAAAGAGGTAGGTGTGGTTCCGGAGAAGCACAATGCCTTTTATTGTGGCACCGGATGGCGGGGAAGCGAGGCCTGGTTGAACGCCTGGCTGATGGGTTGGCCCCGGGTATCTGTTTTTGATGGCGGTTGGTTCGAGTGGAGCAATGATCCGCTGAATCCCACAGCGACAGGCATTCCGGAGCGTGAATATAAAATAGAAGTATGAACTTTGTAAACGAAGACACAGTCACCCTGAACAGGATCTCCATCACGAATCTATTGCAGGAAATTGGTCCGGAAGAGGTAAGAGAGGAGATTGTGACGGGATTGTTGACCGAGCAAAAATCAATCTCCAGTAAATACTTTTATAACCGTGAAGGGTCCTTGCTGTTTGAAGAGATTACCCGTTTGGAGGAATATTATCCCACACGTACCGAAAAAGAGATTCTGAGGCAGATTGCTCCTGAATTAATGAGCTCTTACCGAGCCTATGATATCATTGAAATGGGTCCAGGCGATCATTCCAAGATATCCATCTTACTTAATGCAGGGAGAGGATTGAATCTACCCTCCATACGTTACCTGCCACTGGATATCAGTCAGCCAGCTATCCGGGACTCGGCAGAGAGCCTTGTCGGCACCTTCCCAAATTTACATGTGGAGGGTTATGCGGTAGATTTTATGTCACAGTTTGAACCGATCAGGCGAAAGCAACCAGCCCTGATCTGTTTTTTTGGTAGTACCATTGGTAATTTTGAATGGAATGAATCCCTGGCTCTACTGAAGAATATAAGTCTCCAGATGAAACAGGGAGATGTCCTGCTATTGGGAACAGACATGGTCAAGTCCGAAAAGGTGCTTCATGCTGCCTATAATGATGCATTGGGGATTACAGCAGCCTTTAATAAAAATATCTTAAATACAGTAAATCAGTTGATCCAGACGGATTTCCAAACATCAGATTTCGACCATCTGGCATTTTTTAATGAAGAGAAGTCCCGTATCGAAATGCACCTGGTGGCCCGGCGCGATCTGTCCGTTCATTCACCATATTTCAGAGGCGATCTTCAACTGGTAAAGGGAGAAACCCTTCATACCGAAAACTCACACAAATACAGCTCCAGACATATTCATGAGATGGGGCTGGCAAGCGGGTTGAAGTTGCATCAAACCCATATGGATGAGCGCGGGTGGTTTGCACTTACGGAATTTCAAAAAGCCTGAGATTGCCCAATCGGCTTTGGATCAGCGAATATATTATTGTGACTTATTTAAGGGTGAATGGCTCAGGAAACGGATCCGTTTATTCGGACTTTTTAGTATACCACTCGGGCGTTCCAAACCAGTCATGCATCTCTTTTTCAAAGGGGAAAACAAGCTCCTCCGGCTCCAGCCACTCTCCCTGGTCCCCGGTTTCAGCAATCCAGGTATCCAGTGCCGCTCTTAAGCGAAGAAGTGCCTCCCGGTGCTCAGGATTTTCGGATTCAACAAGGTTGTTAATCTCATGTGGATCAGTCCAGGTATCATATAACTGCTCATAGGGTAAAGGCTCCATAAGCTCGGCAGCCGCACCGCTTAACTCGCCCGCTGCATAGAGCTCCCGCATAAGAGGCTTTACAGCAAAACACTTTTCCTTATACCGGTTGAGGGAAGCAAAACCCAGGTCCGGGATGAAATTTCTCATATAATGGTAGCGTTTTTCGCGCACCGAGCGGATCCTGTTTACCGTTTCATCGATCCGGTCGCGGGCACTGAAAGCATAGGTTCGGGGAGTACCGGCAGAATCACCTAAGAAAACACGACTTTGCATACTTAAGGGACGGGGAATCCCGGCCATCTGAAGGGTGGTGGCCGTGATATCCAGCAGACTAAGGATCTCATTATTTACAGTACCAGCTTTGTATTGCTGGGGAGCTTCAAGAGTCTCCGGATAGTAAATAATCAAGGGAACCCGAAGCCCTGTGTCCCAGCACCAGTGAATGCCCCGTGCATCCAGCCGCCCATTGTCCCCGAAGAAGATAATAATCGTATTGTCGGTCAATCCCTCTTCTTGCAGTTGTTCCAGAATCCAGCCAACACGAATATCCATCCCGGAAATGGAGTTGTAATAACGGGCAAGCTCCTGGCGGGTAATTTCATGATCAGGGTAGTAGGGAGGAACTTCGACATTATCAGCAGTTGCGATCTGGGGATGCTCCCTTTCCCCCACCCACTCCACACGGGCTTTTGCAGCTGTTTGACGATCGTAAATATCGTATTCTATTTCCGGGGTATTGATCATGGCAAAGAAGGGTTGATTGGACTTCAGTGTGGACCAATCTTCAGAGTCATAGAGGAGGCCTTCATTTACAAAGTTAAGGTCCAGCTTCCCGGTACCCACAATTCTATCTCCGATGTTCGTAATGTTCGCTGTATAGTATCCCACTTCGTTTAATCGATGGGTTACTGGCCTTACTCCATCCGGAAGCCGGTAATCATCCTCGCGGTGCGATCTCATGTTGTGAGTTCCTGTGGATGTTTGATACATTCCGGTCATAAAGGCTGAGCGGCTGGGAGCACAGACAGGACTTGTGGAGAATACGTGGGTATACACCATACCGTTTTTACCTATAGAATCAAGGTTTGGCGTATAGACAAGATTTTCACCGTAAACTCCCAGATCCAGATTTAAATTTTCCCCTACGATCCAGATGATATTGGCTTGTACCACATCCGTTTCTGTATCTGTATTCTTTGGTTCATTGAGGGATGAATTGCAGGAAATCCCCACAATCAAAGATAGAACCACAATGGTACTACGATGGAAGGTATTTTGAAAAGACATCAAATTTCCATTTGTTTTAATTCCCTTTTTGTAAACTTAGGGATTAATAGAATTCTTTCCTCCTCTGTAACAATTTATAATTGATAGACGTCAAATTATTAGACATTCTAGACTCAGGTTTATGTTTTCGACATGCCTCTCTGCCTTAGGGCGAAGGGGCATTGTTGATCTCTCAGGAAATCATAAATATTTGTTAATCATCCCATTCAGCACGAACATTCACTTCTTTTTCATGTCAGACGTATAGTTACAGACTAAAAATTGATACCATGACAAAGTTTATAGTAAGCTATCTGGCCCCCATCGATGCTACCTGGAAAACGCAAGAATCTACTCCCGAGGAGATGGAGGCCGGAATGAAAGCCTGGATGGATTGGGCGCAAAAGTGTGGCGACAATCTTGTGGATATGGGTTCGCCGCTTGGCAATGGGATAACAGTGAGGCCGGGTGGAAATAATTTGACAAGTGAAAGTGAAATCATTGGGTATTCCATATTGCAGGCCGATAGCATGGATGAAGCTCTTGATCTACTTAAGGGTCATCCTCATCTGGATTGGAATGCTTCCTGTGAGATTGAGGTGCATGAAGCTTTACCGACACCGGGAAATTAACAAGTAATCAAATCTTATTGAACCATGAGAGTAGCCATGTTAATTGTCCACTTCCTTGGCCTTGTAATGGGATTGGGAAGTAGCTTCGCCTTTATGTTCCTGGGTATTGCAGGTTCGAAAATGGAACAGGAAGAAGGGAAAAAATTTGCTCTGAATACCTTTGCCATGAGCTCGATGGGACATATAGGTCTAACGATGCTGATAATTTCAGGACTCTATCTGATGACACCCTTCTGGGGTGTACTTCCTGCTCAGCCAATGTTGATTGCAAAGCTTATTCTTGTTCTGGTTCTTACAATTACGGTTGTATTGCTCAGCATTTATTCAAAGCGAGCAAAGCGAGGAGAAACAGAATCAAATCTGAAAAAGATCGCCTCCCTGGGGAAGGTGTCACTATTATCTGGATTAGCCATTGTAGTGCTGGCCATTTTAATTTTCCGTTAGGGGCCAGGCCTATGCTGTTGCCCTGAGCCGAAGTTTGATGTACATTAGCTCCTGTATTCAGAGTGTAACTACCGGAACTATTGACAAAGCTTACAGGTATTCTTATTTTAATGCTCTTCCCATTTCTGGGGTTCTCCCAGGAGGACAAGCAGAATGCATCTACCCTCATCGAGGAGATTATCAACGAGCAGGGGGTTGAGGAAGCTCAAAATAAGTTTGAGGAAATCCTATCTGACAGCTGTCAGTTTATCCTGGTTGAAAGTGAGTTTAACGCCCTTGGATACAGCTATATCCGTCAGAGGAAGTCAGAGGAAGCTGTTGCTGTACTGAAGATGAATGCAAGGGCCTTTCCCGGTTCATGGAATGTTTATGATAGCTTAGGGGAGATTCTTACCTGGAGTGGAAGCATGGATGCAGCAATTGAAAATTTTGAAAAATCCCTGGAACTAAATCCAGCCAATGAGAATGCAAAGAAAAATCTGAGTCAGATATACGGTACCAAGTCAGATCATAAGAATGAGACATCTATGGTGTTTCAATATCATCATGGAGAATCCACAGGCATAAATACGTCTTATTTTGGCGAAGAACCTCCCGGCCTAACTCCAGAATTATTCGCTCCCGGATTAATTTCCACGCACGGTCAGTTTGAGTTCGCCTGTACCTTCTCTCCCGATGGGAAAGAGTTTTATTTCACGCGTAGGAATGATAGGGGAAATAACATTATAATTGTATCCAGGTGGGAAGAAGAAGGCTGGATGGCCCCGGACACCGCTGCATTTGCATACCCGGGGGATCATGAACCCCACATTACTCCGGATGGTAAAAAGCTTTATTTCGGGACCACCCGGATGATGCCAGGTGCTGATCGTCCTGCCTATGGAATCTGGGTGATGAACAGAAACGGGTCCACATGGAGTAGCCCGGAATATTGTACCGACGGCATGTATGCGAGTGCTACCCAGGATGGTTCCCTCTATCTAACAGATATAGAAGGCCTGACCGAGGGAGGAATTATAAAGCTTGTTCAAAAGCATGGAGTATTCGAAAAACCAGTCAGGCTTGAAAGTGGTGTTAATTATCCCACGGATGGCATACATCCTTTTATAGATCCAGGGGAAAGATTTCTACTTTTTGATTGTCAGAGAATGGATGGCTTTGGGGGCGAAGGAGATATTTATGTTTCATACAGAGATAATAATGGGAACTGGAGCGATGCGTTAAATCTGGGAGCAGAGGTTAACGGACCTGGAGTAGAGTTCTGTGCTTCTGTTTCTCCGGACGGGAAGTACATCTTTTACACAAAGAACAGGGACATTTACTGGGTGAGTACGGAGATTCTTAAAGCACACAAATAGCGCCATATCATATTTAATCAATAAAACAGCCAAGCTAATGTTTCGAAAACTCACAGTGCTGACTTATCTGTTCCTGGCTTCAATCTGCCTGAACGCCCAATCTTCAATTAATGAGTTGATGCCGGTCAGGGGTTTTAGTATTGCTGCCCCAGGTCCTGAGGCAGTTGACCAATTTGTCTCCTTCATTGAGGAGGAGCTGGCTACAAGAGATATCAATGTGCTCATCCTTCGGGTTGATTACAACTACCAGTATAAATCACATCCCGAGTTGCAGGACCCGAAGGCCCTTTCGGAGATGGATGTCAAGAAACTGGTGGCTGTCTGTGGGAAACATGGAATCCGGATTGTTCCCCAGATTAATCTTTTGGGGCACCAGTCATGGGCAGAAGGGATCGGAAATCTGCTAAAAGTATATCCAGAGTTTGACGAAACGCCATCAGTGAAAATCCCGGAGAAATATGAATGGCCCAATGAAGATGGACTTTATTGTAAAAGCTATTGCCCTTTGCACCCGGGAGTTCATAAGATCGTATTTGAGCTGGTGGATGAATTACTGGATGTGTTTGAAGCCTCCGATTTTCATGCTGGCCTGGATGAGGTGTTTTATATTGCAGAGGAAGAATGTCCCCGCTGTTCCGGTCATGATCCGGCCGAACTGTTTGCCGGCGAAGTATGGAAAATCAGAAATCATCTGGCGGAGAAAAACCGGAAGCTCTGGATGTGGGGTGACCGGCTGCTTGATGGAAAAACAACAGGACTGGGGATGTGGGAGGCCAGCATGAACAATACCCACAGAGCTATTGATATGATTCCCAAGGATGTTTTTATCTGTGACTGGCACTATGAACGACCCGATAAAACAGCGGTCCTATTTGCCATGAAAGGACTGGAGGTAGCAACCTGTCCATGGCGCAAGCCTGATGTTGCCCGGATTCAGGTTCAGGACATGATAGATTTCAGAAGCGGATCTACTCCCGAGATGAAGGAGTATTTCCAGGGAGTGATTCTAACCAGCTGGTCCAGTGCGGAAGGTTTTATGAGAGACTTTTATGACAATTCCAGAGAGGATGGAGCTAAGGAGATGTTATCCATATTCCAAATCGAAAATTAATCTCTTTGAATCGCATGCTCAATAAAGGGATCTCTCCTGTTATTTGCTGGCTGTTACTGGCTCTTTTAGCTTTTTCCGGATGCAAGAAAGAGATTGTACCAAAGGCCTTCTATCCCAGATCAGCTCATGAAGCCTATCAGCACTCACTGGAGCAGGCCGATTTAATTGAGACTGCCCTGGGTAGCGACTGGATCCGGGCCGGAAAGGAGGCCCTTGAGAGTCCGGTTGAGATTGCTCTTCCATTTGCGGAAGCATTTTATTGGGATCCAAAGAGTGCAGAAGCAGGCGGATACCGCTTCTTTGTGAAACGGGGAATAAGAGTTGAGGCAGAGATTTCAGTCTACTCTTCCAATTCATTGCTTCTGTTTGCGGATCTCTTTCGGGAGACGGGAGATTCGGTTATTTACAGAACCCATGTTGCCACAGCTGATGATAAAATGTCTCGTCTGGAGTTTGAGCCTAGAAGGGATTCTTACTATACCTTGCGCTTGCAGCCTGAACTACTTCGTGGAGGCAAGTTCAAAGTGCTGATCAGGGAGGTGCCCTCCATCGGATTTCCGGTAAAAGGCAAGAACAGCAGGGCCATTTCAAGTTTTTTTGGGGATCCCAGGGATGGGGGAAGCCGGGAACATCACGGAGTGGATATTTTTGCCCCGCGTCATACACCGGTAATGGCCCCCTCAAATGCGAGTGTAACCAGGGTGGGAGAAGGAGATATCGGGGGACGGTACGTATGGTTATATGATTCCAAAAGATCCATGTATCTCTATTTTGCACACCTTGAAACACAGGAAGTAAGCCGGGGAGATAAAGTATTAGCGGGACAACTCATAGGTACTGTAGGAAACACAGGGAATGCCAGGTATACGCCACCCCATCTGCATTTCGGCATTTATCGCAATGGCCCCATCAACCCCTATCACTTTATTGCTGAAACTGATACGATTCCTGAAGGCCTTCATGGAGATAGTGTTTTGTTGGGAGAAAATCTTTGAATCATTACGTATAATAGAGAAGTTTAGATATTTTGCATTTCAAAATTGAATGGCCATGAATATCACTGACACCCTGAAATCGTTATTTGGTTCAAATACAGAGAAAAAAAAGCCAAAGAGTGTCCATGCCGATGATGCCATGGAGAAACCTGTGGAGATGCTCAGGGAACTACCCTGGTTATCTTTATTGAATGATGAAGTCTTTCAAAAGGTTGTGGACGGATTTGAGCATCGACAGTTTCAGGAGGGAGCAACTTTGTTAAAAGAACAGGATCCTGATAATGGCATGTTTGTTATCGTGGAAGGAAGCGTAAGAATTGAAATCCGGGGGATCAGCATGAATGAGCTTGGTTCAGGAAGTCTAGTAGGTGAAATGTCTGTTCTGACGGGCTACCCCAGGAGTGCTTCAATTGTTGCGGTAACCCCGGTGTCTGTTTTATGGATTGAGAGCACCAAATTGAAATCTATTATAAAAAAGTCCCCAGTACTCGAAAGCGGACTATGGGAATTTGCCAGCAGGCGTTTTGCAATGAATCTTTTGGGGCGAAAGGAGCCTTATAACCAGTGGGAACAAAACATCTTCATTCAGTGGGTGGCAGCCGGAGTGATCAATGTGCCAAATGAGGAAGGCCGGATCAACCTGAAAAATAAGATAGGGGTTCTTGTCACCGGGTCTGCAACATTACAGGATGGAAGTGCCATTATCGCGCCTGCTTCATTAGTTGGATCAGATTATCTTTTCAGTACTGATGCCAAGGTTTATGTGAGGGATAAATAATAGGTCTCGGCATAAATAGAGATAGTACTATCTTTGATCCTTTCAAAAAAATTATGAGATTATGTGGAAGACTGTTCTTGGCCTGTTGGTAACTATCATTGTAATCCCCATCCTGGCCTTTACCATGGATGAGCCGCTTACCGCTTTTCAAAACGAGGTCCTGGTAAAGTTGCTTATCGTATATCTGGCTGCTGCACTTCTCTGTTTTGTGATAAGCTCCCTTTCAAATAATTACAGTCAGGTGGATAAGTTATGGAGCCTGATCCCTGTTGTTTATGTCTGGATGGTGGCTGTTCATTCATCTTTTGAATCCCGGCTGGTAATAATGGCGCTTCTTGTTTCAGTCTGGGGCTTGAGGCTGTCCTACAATTTTTCTCGAAGAGGGGGTTACTCCTGGAGGTTCTGGACAGGGGAAGAGGACTACAGGTGGGCCATACTACAGGCCAAGCCTGAATTCGCAGCCCGGTGGAGATGGATGCTGTTCAATCTTTTGTTTATCTCACTATACCAGATGGGACTGATTCTTTTGATGACCCTGCCAGCAGTGCGTAGCCTGGACGGGGCTCCATTGTCCTGGACGGATTACCTCATAGCTGCGATTGTACTTTTCTTTATTGTGTTTGAAACAGTTGCAGATCAACAACAATGGAACTATCACAGGGAGAAACGAAAGCTGGTGGCAGCAGGAGGAGAGTTGCCCGACAAATACAAGAAGGGTTTCGTACATAGCGGCCTCTGGGGGCTGATGCGACATCCTAACTATGCGGCTGAGCAGGCCATATGGATTGTATTTTACTTTTTCTCTGTGATGGCTACAGGGACCTGGTTGAACTGGTCGATTATAGGAGCCATTCTGCTTGTGCTTCTGTTCTGGGGTAGCAGCAGCTTCAGCGAATCAATTTCAGCCGGGAAGTATTCCGGCTATAAGGATTATCAGAAAAGGGTTTCCCGTTTTTTGCCCATCAGATTTTGAATTAATTCAAAACCAGCTTTCTCACATCCTTTGACACTTGCACAACGGGCCTTCTTTCGATTTCAAAATAATCGGCCAGCGGATCCGGCATTCTGCGGTAATTCAGCTCTGCAGTCAGATAGTAGTCACCCTGATCAAGCTCAGGAACGGTAAACTTAAATTGTTCCATTCGCTCCTCCAGCGGATCCAGGCGGTTTTCAATCTCTTCCACGCAGAGCCATTGAGCATAGGTAAATTCTCCTTCCGAATCGAGAAAGGCACTGTGATAGAGCCGGTCTCCTTCAGTCAGGCCATCCCGCTCAATGGGATCAGAGAGAGTGCTGTGGGAGGGATATGCCACCCTGGCATTACTGGTAATGAAATATTTGTCGTTGGGATCTTCCGGGTTCACGGGAACCGGAATATGCAAAAGCTCCTCACCCGATTCATTATTTAGGCTGACATGCAACCAGACATCCCGTTCTTCCACCGATCCGGTGGGGAATTTATGTCCGGTTGCCAGGGTCTTCACCATGATCTCAAATTTGATCTCCTGACCGGAGCTAAGTTGGGCAGGGAGTTCCTGGATGTACACTCCGGCGGCACCTTCCACAAATTCCGCAAATCCGCCCCCAAACCAATGGTCGGTGTTGTGAGGCCGAACAAAGCCCATTTTCGCCGGTTTGCCTCCCATGGGCTGCATGTGACATACCTGGCAGGGAATGCCCCGGTCGGCATATACGCTTTCCTGGTACTCATGGTGTGTGGCCTTTACCCAGACCCCGTATGGATTTAATTCATTGTGACAGGTGGCACAGATCTCAACAGCCTCATAAAGCTCAGACATTACCGTTTCATGGTGTGGGGACCAGGGATGTTCCAGGTCGCCCCGCTTGGGATCAATGCCTTCGCTGGCATGTGAGATAAAGTCATGATTGAAGGGAGGGTCGTTTTCAAAGCCATCCAGGGTATGGCAGAAATCGCAAAAAATCCCCCGGTCTGCCAGAGTTCTGGCTTCCATGGAGGGGTTCCAGCGGCTATCGGCAGCTATCATCTTCTCAGGGATCATATCCCCAGATAAAAAAGCAGAAGGGGAATGACAGCCAATGCAATCTTCGTTGGCATTGGCCACTTTTTCATCCAGTGATAGGGACGGGAGTACTGTTTTGTAAAACTGAGCTTGAAAAAAATCACCGGTAAAACCCTTGGCATGCTGGGAGGAAGACCAGGTTTCGAACTTCTCCCAGTGACATCCAGCGCAGATGGCTGGATCTTCAAAATAATGATACTTCTTTTTCTGATTTTCCGGATCGCTCAGATCCTTCATTCCTGTTAGAATAGTCAGCGAAACAATGATCAGAATGGGTGTGAGTATGTGGTGCTTTTTCATAAGTGGACAGTTTACTGGGATTAAAAGAATCCAACAGACAGGATGCTTTTGATAATGATGTTATCGGCAGGATCGGTAAGTCCAAATCCCACACCGGCGTGCCAGCGGAACTGGCCATATTTTCCGAAGTAGAGATCAAAGGAGGGAAAGATGTAATTTTTCTGTTCCCCGAAGGAGTGAGGATCATAGAGTTCTCCTATTTTAGAATAGTATTCCAGGCGCGGCTGGAACTTAGAATTTCCGGTATACAGATACGCTGCATTGAAAATAAACTCCACTCCTTCACTGACATCTTCGCCGCTGACCTTCTTTTCAAAGGTGGGATTCAGAATAATCCGATGGGCTTTGATATCCTTCTCCATGATCAGTTTAAATTCGATCTCCTCGGAATTTTTGTACCCTCTTCGGGGCAGTTTATACTCAGCATACAGGGCCAGATCCACAGGCAGCAAATTCTTTTCGAACAACTGGTAGTATAGGGCCACTGCTTTTGTCCTGACCCATCTAAAATCACTCCCTTTTGGTTGTTCAAAGTCGGCATAAAGAGCTACTGTAAACTTATTTGTGATCCCGTATTCCAGCTCCAGGGAGTGGGCAAAGAGACCCTGCCTGCTAACGGTATCCCCGAAGAAGGAATAGCTTTGATCGGAGGATGGAATATAGGTGGTCCAGTAGACCAGCTCCTTTTCATTGGCTTCTGCGGTCAGGTAGCCGTAGACCTGGTAAAACTGAGCCTTTATCGTACTGGAGCAAACAATCAGTAGTAATAAAAAGGCAAGCTGTCTGAGGGTAAGCTTCTTCTTCTGCATCTTGTAATTATTAGGTATTGACAAGTTATAGAATCCCTTAATTAGAAACAATGTAAAATTCTATTAGATGAAAGCACCTTTGAAATTGATACCGATCATCGTTTCCCTTTTATTTCTGAATGTTCATGCGGCAGATGAGCTGCCAATTGCGTGGTCTTTCAGGACAGGTGGCCCGGTAGTGGCGAGCCCTGTACTAGCTGATGGTCTTATTTACATCGGCAGCATGGACAGTACTTTTTATGCTATTGAAGCAAAAACCGGACGGGAACGCTGGCAGTTTCAGTCGGGAAATGAGATAACCTCGACCGCAGTTTTTTTTAATGGACATTGCTATTTTGAAAGTGGAAATATTCTATATGCTTTGAACCGCAGAGGTAAGTTGAAGTGGAAATACAGCCTTTGTCCCGGAGGAATGACTGGGAAATTGGATCCATGGGACTTTCAGCATTCTTCCCCGATTGTTTTTGATGGCGTGGTCTATATCGGAACGGAACGGGGTTTCCTGCTTGGAATAGATGCCAAGTCGGGTGAAGCGGTATTTAGGAGCCAGACCTTGTCTGAGAGAGCTATCCGTACCACACCGGTAGTATTTAATGGATTGGTGATGTACGGGGATTGGGACGGAGTCTTCTATGCCAGTCGTATTGAGGATGGTACACTGGCCTGGAAGTACGATACCAAAAAAGATGGAACCTTTCCCTGGGTGAATGCCATTCATGGTTCACCTAGCGTGAATGACGGTCAGGTTTATTTTGCCGGAAGGTCCTGCAGGTTGTATTCTTTGGATGCCCGTACCGGGAAGAAGAATTGGTTTTATAGCAGTCCTACGGACCAATGGCTGCTTGGTGGGCCGGAGATCGTGGACGGGACGATCTTCCTGGGAAGTTCGGACCAGCGTCTCTTCCACGCCTTTGATGCCCGGAACGGTGAGCTGCTCTGGGTGGCGGAGGTGGATGGCCGGACCTGGGGGAAGGCCTGTGTGAAAGGGGATCAGGTATTTATTGGCAGTAATTCGTTTTATTCACTGGATACCAGGACCGGAGCAATTCGGGTTCAATATAAATTTCCACAGGTGCATGCAGATAAAAAATTCGGAGAATATATCGACCGGACCGCAAATTTTCATTCCTCGCCGGTAAACTTCAACAACATGATCATTCTTGGATCGGATGATGGGAATATTTATGCCGTCAAATCCTTATAGGGTAATAATTACCCGGGTTCCCTGTCCTGGGGCAGATTCAATGTGCATCCTGCCATTGTGTAAGCGGATGATCTGGCGGCATAAACTTAACCCTATTCCAGAGCCCTTCTCCCTGGTGCTGTAGAAAGGGATATATACCTGCTCCAGTTTTTCCTCCTGGATTCTTTCTCCATTGTCACGGACCGAGAGACAAACATGCCCTTCAGTATCCTTATAACAAGAGAGTTCGATTTCCGGATCTTCGGTTTTTGTTAATGCTTCCATTACAGTTTTTTCCAGGAAATAATCTCCTGTTCCTCCATCTGGTGGGTGATATCATTTATAGCAGAAGGGGGATACCCCCACGGAGACCTGGAATTATCACCTTTGATCTACCATACCGTGGGGCTTCCCAGGATGCTTCCACCGATGAATGCTAAAACTCTGGATAAAAAGGAGATGAAAAGACTGGGGGCTAAGCTTCATACCATTGATTTGACCCTGCGTAACACTACACCTGGGGAGGTATCCGAAGGTCTTCAGAAATTTATTGGAGATCATAGTGATGGGAAGTATGTGATCTCTCTGGAGTATGATGGAGCTATCCCCTATGGTCAGTATGTGAAAACAGTCGATATGGTTTGGAAGATCGTCTATAGTTTCCAGAAAAAGCTGGCCATGGATCGCTACAGTGTTTCCTATGATAAGCTGGGAGATGACCTGCAGTGAGAGATCCGGAAGGCCTATCCAATAGCACTCACCGAAAATCTTAAATAGAGCATTTATATGTAGTTTTTTCGGGGGGGGAAGAGTCCCCCCCTTTTGTTATATTCGCATCATGAAGAAACATGGGACGATTTTATTCGGATCACTGTTCTTGCTGTCGATCATCCTGGTTGGCTGTAACAACAAATCCAAAAGCACAGAGACATCAGAACCAGCTACTCTGGAAGCTGAAAAAGGAATTCATGAACGCGATGCACAAGGGGAAGGTGAAGGTGAAGAGGAAGGCACTACACTGGGCCGTGATGATATTTATGATACTGAGCGGAAAGGCACACATCTGGTATTAAAATATGACTCAGAAGCGAAAGCCTTTACAGGAACAGTCGAAAACGTGTCCGACGAAATTCTGGATAGAGTTCGTGTTGAGGTACATTTGTCCAACGGAACAGAACTTGGCCCCACAACTCAAGTTGACCTGAGACCTGGAGAACAACGGGAAGTTAGTCTTGCTGTTGAGTCAGATGATTTCGACGGATGGTCGACCCACGCCGAAGTTGGAGACAGTGAACACAGTCACGAAGGCGAACATGAGCATGGCCACAGCCACGAGGGCGGCGGCCATGAACACAACTAATCGCTAGTAATAGATTTTCAGCAAATCCGCTTCCAGGGCCAGCAGCTCCATTTTGTATCGGAGCAATAATTGCTGATTCCGGAAGTAGAAATCAGAGTTATAGAAGTATTCCGATAAGGATATTTCGCCATTTTCCATGGAAGAGGTCAGGAGACTCAGGCTATTGGTCGATCCCAGGGCCTCCTCCAGTTTTTCTACTCGCCTGTGCAGATTACCCAGCTTATTAAGCTTTTGGAGCAGCACTCTTTCCTGCTCATAAAGATATAAGTCCAATTTAGCCTCCGACTGGATCAGGGCCGATTGGGCCGTTTTTACCGTTTTGGTATTTTCCCAGAGTGGGACAGATACCCCTACAGTAAATCCTCGGAATGCTTCGGTGGGAATTGCTTCGGAAAAGTAACCAGCCGATATTTTGGGCAGATGCTCACTGAGGGCCAGACTCTTTTCTCTTTCCTTTTCATATCGGTTTTGTTGATGCAATTGAGCCCCGGGACCCATTCGATAATCGGCGAGCAGGCTGTCTGCCAGGATTAATACAGGTACAGGGAAAAGGGTATCCCGGACCTCCACTTCCTGTCCGCCAGCCATTTCCAACAGGGCCAGGTAATTGTTTTCCAATTCGGATTGAACCTCCTCGAATTCGCTTTCAACGGAAGCCACCATTAGATTGGCCTGGTTGTATTCCAAAAGCCCCACCTCGCCTGCATTAATCATTTCGGATATATCTGACTTGATGGTTTCAGCCTGCTGCAGTCGCTGACCCAGAAGCCTGGAAAGCTGGTTCAGGTGAACCTGCCTGATCCAGAGTTGTCTGGATTCAGAGAGTACTTCCTGCCGGACCTGGAGGTATTCCAGTTCGGCACTGGAGCGTCTAATCTCTTTTAACTTCGAGCGGTGGACATAGGCTGTGGGGAAGTCCACCTGCTGCTTGACCACAATGTTGACCTTGTTCCCGATCTGGCCTGGATTTCCGAAGAGATAGCCCAATTCAAATTCCGGGTCCGGAGGAGTGTTTCCGGTCCCGGCGCGCAGAATAGCTGTCCGGGATGCTTCCCGTGCTACCTTCAGCGTCCGGTTGTTTTCCAGGACCAGCTGTATCAGGCTGTCTGCTTCCTGGGCCCATGCAAAGCTTTGTGAAGCCAAAGCAATGGTCAGGGTATATATCAGTTTCCTTTTCATGATTTTCTTTTTTCAAGCATGTAATAAACGGCTGGAATTACCATCAGGTTTAGCAGGGTTGAAGTGACCAATCCGCCCAGGATCACTATAGCCATGGGGCTCTGAATCTCGTTCCCGGGTTTGTCCCCGCCAAGGGCCAGTGGAATTAGTGCCAGAGCCGATGCCAGTGCGGTCATCAGGATGGGATTCAAGCGATCTACGGAGCCACTTATGATTCGTTCTTTTAGAGATAGCCCCTCTTTGCCAAGATGTATAAAACGGGATACCAGCAGGATACCGTTGCGTGTGGCAATTCCAAAGAGAGTGATAAAACCGATTATGGATGGGATGCTAACAACCCCGGAACTTATCCAGATAGCAAAAACCCCTCCGATTAGCGCCAGAGGAAGATTCAGCAAGATTACTCCAGCCACCATTCCACTCTTGAATTCCTGAAAGAGGATCATAAAAATTATCAGGATGGCAAGCAGGGAGGTGATCATCAAGGTGAGAGAGGCGCGCTGGGCACTTTCGAATTGTCCTCCGTATTGAACCCGGTAGCCTTCAGGCAGATCTACCTCAGAATCCACAGTGGAACGGATATCGTCTACCACACTTCCAAGGTCACGGCCAGAGGTATTGGCTGATATGACCAGTTTGCGCTGAACATTTTCCCTGTTCACTGTATTGGGACCGCTGGAACTGATCACATCGGCCACATAACTGAGTGGCACGAGGTTGCCATCATAGGTATCGATCAATGTTGCCTCCAGGGCTTCCTTGCTGTTTCGGAAAGATTCAGCATAGCGGACCACCACAGGATAGTTGAGGTTGTCATCATAAACTTCGGCGTATTTTTCCCCGGCAATTGCTGTCTCAACAAAATCGCTTAGTTGATTCTGGGAAATCCCATAGCGGGCCAGCATCTCACGGCGGGGCCGGATCTGGATTTGTGGCACTTCCACCAGTTGCTCCACATTCAGGTCCACCAGTCCGGGAATATCCCCAAGCGCAGTTTTTATTTCGTTTGCATTGCGGTACATGGTTCCCAGGTCGGTGCCGAAAAGTTTAATGGCTATGCTGGCCCGGGTTCCGCTCAACATATGATCGATGCGGTGCCCCAGAGGCTGGCCAATGTTCAGGCTCATGCCCTGCACATGGGAGAGCCTTTCGCGGACCTCCTCCATAAAATCTTCATGGTCCCGTTTCCCAAGGCGAAAGGGAACATCGATTTCAGCCGAATTGGTTCCTCCGTGACTGTGCTCGTTTAATTCGGCACGTCCGGTGCGGCGGGACACATAAAGCACCTCGGGAATCTCCATAAGCTCCTCATCGATCTGTT
>Ga0209345_10002128_pt1 | contig 22451 bp, 21 predicted proteins | sample Cruoilmetagenom7_FD_187294 | JGI IMG/M metagenome (GOLD analysis project Ga0209345, IMG submission 187294) | Oil polluted marine microbial communities from Coal Oil Point, Santa Barbara, California, USA - Sample 7 (SPAdes) (version 2) | ecosystem: Environmental > Aquatic > Marine > Oil seeps ...
TCTGTATCAAGGTCAGCCCGCTGGCGCGGCGTCTCGCGGAGCAGAAAGGCGTCGATCTGACCGCTGTGTCCGGCTCCGGTCCCGGCGGACGGATTATCAAGGCGGATGTCGATGCAGCGCAAGGCGGAACCGCCCCGGCCAAGAGTGAAGCGGCGGCTCCGGCAGCCAGCACGACTCCGGCACCCTCAAAAACAGCCGCACCGGCCCCCGCAGCAACCTCTGGTGATTTCGACATTCCCCATACAGCCGAAAAACTGTCCGGGATGCGCAAGACCATCGCGCGCCGCCTGACCGAGGCCAAGCAGTCGATCCCGCATTACCGGGTCAGCATCGATGTCAATATCGACAAGCTGCTCAAATTGCGCAGCGAACTAAACGCTTCGCTCGAAGCGCGTGGCGTCAAGCTGTCGGTCAACGATCTGATGATCAAGGCACAAGCGGTCGCGCTGATGCAGGCACCGGACAGCAATGTCAGCTATACCGAAGAAAATCTGATCCGCTACCAGCGCGCGGATATCGCGGTTGCGGTCAGCATTCCCGGCGGCCTGATCACCCCGATCATCACCAGCGCCGACACCAAATCGCTCAGTACCATCGCCACCGAGATGAAGGATCTCGCCGAGCGGGCCAAGGCGGGCAAGCTGAAAATGCATGAATATCAGGGCGGCACCGCCAGCCTGTCCAACATGGGCATGTTCGGGGTCACCACCTTCGACGCGGTGATCAACCCGCCCCACGGCATGATCCTGGCAATCAGCGCCGGAATCAAGAAGCCGGTTGTGATCGACGACAGCGTCCAGATCGCGACGATGATGACCGTCACCGGCAGCTTTGATCATCGCGCGATTGACGGCGCGACCGGTGCGGCCTTCATGAAGGCGTTCAAGGAAACGGTCGAAAATCCGCTGGGAATGCTCGCTTGAGCGATCTGGCCAAAAAAGTTCCGGCGATCCGGACCATCGTCATGCCCACCGACGGCAATCCATACGGAGTCGCTTTTGGTGGCTGGCTGATGGGGCAGATGGCACAGGCCGGCGGAGCGCTGGCGGCCAAGCATAGCAAGCATCAGTCGGTCGTCGTGGGTGCCAATGATGTTAGTTTTGGCCATCCGGTGGAAATTGGTGACGAACTGTCGGTCTATGCCGATTTTATCAAGATCGGTCGCAGCTCGATGACCGTTCAGGTCGAGGCCTATCGGCGTGACCGGCATGAAGACGAGATGATGAAGGCAGGGGCAGGCGTCTACATATTTGTGGCGGTGGACGGCGATGGCAAGCCGGTGCAGGTGCCTGGGTTGGGGTGATAGCGAGAAGCAATCCAATTATAGCGCAGTTGCTAGCTTTTGAGCAACGCTTGATTGGAATTGCGGATGAGGTGGAATTGATGAAAGTATTCACAGGGATATCGGTTTGAAATCGGAGTATCTAATTGTTGGGCTTCCAATTCTAACTGCGTTGTTAGGTGCCATCGCTGGTGCATTTCTCCGCCCGTGGGCAGAAGCGCTCTTCAATCGGAAAAAGAACAAAATTCGAATTGATGTATTCGACAAAAACCCGACTTCTTTCATTAAGCCCGGCGAAGAGATCTCCATCCAATGGAATGGACAGCAGATAGATGAGTTAAGACAAATTGGATTTGAAATTCAGAACAAGTCGGGTTCAAAAATTACAAATTTCAAATTGGAGATAACAACAGACGAATACTACGGCGATCCGCATGATTTTTTTGAAGTATATATGGATGAGCCTCAAGGAACCAAATGGCGAGAAATCGATTCAGACCGGAAAACAAAATCTGGCCTGAGTGCCTATTCAGTTTTTGCTTTCGACTACATTGAAAACAAATCTAAAATTGTGGGATCGGTAGTAACCAACGGCTCCAGCAAAGTGATGTTTGGCTCTCCAAGCGAAGTCGAATTAATTGTAACGAGCGATGCAGGGAATGATCTCAAGGGTTATTCCAAAATTTTAGAAGGTGTCATCGGAGCAGCATCAGTCGGTTCCGTTGCTGCCGCAATAACTTCATTTACCAATTGAGAGAATCACAACAATGCCCAATTCATATGACCTCATCGTACTCGGCTCCGGCCCCGGTGGCTATGTAGCCGCGATCCGCGCATCGCAACTCGGCCTGAAAACCACGATTGTGGAACGGGAAAATCTCGGCGGCATTTGCCTCAACTGGGGCTGTATTCCGACCAAGGCGTTGCTGCGCTCGGCCGAAGTCTTTCACAATATGAAACATGCGGCGGATTATGGTCTGGCAGCGGAGAAGATCAGCGCCGATCTCGACGCCATTGTCAAACGCTCGCGCGGCGTGGCCAAGCAGCTCAATCAGGGCGTCACCGGTCTGATGAAGAAGAACAAGATCGATGTCGTCATGGGCGATGGCACGATCACCGCGCCGGGCAAGCTGACCGTCAAGACTGACAAGGGCGAGGAAGAGCTGATCGCCAAGAATATCATCATCGCCACCGGCGCCCGCGCCCGCGATCTGCCTTTTGCCAAGGCCGACGGCAAGCGCATCTGGACCTATCGCCATGCGATGACACCGCCGGAAATGCCCACAAAATTGCTGGTTATCGGTTCCGGCGCGATCGGCATCGAATTTGCCAGCTTCTACAATGATATCGGCGCGGACGTGACGGTGGTTGAAATGCTCGACCGGATCGTGCCGGTAGAAGATGAGGAAATCTCAAAGTTCCTCGCGAAGTCTTTGAAAAAGCAGGGCATGACGATCATGACCGGCGCTGGCGTAAAAAGCATTGAGACCGGCGACAAGGGCGTCAAGGCAGAGATCGAGGACAGCAAGGGCAAGAAGGAAACGCACGATTTCAGCCATGTCATCGTCGCTGTCGGAATCCAGCCCAATATCGAGACGATCGGCCTTGATGAACTGGGCGTGCAGCCGGACGAGCGCTATCATATCAAGACCGATGAATATTGCCGGACCAATATCGAGGGCATTTACGCAATCGGCGACTGCACCGCGGGACCGTGGCTGGCGCACAAGGCGAGCCATGAAGGCGTGATTGCGGTGGAAGCCATTGCCCAATCGATGGGCAAGGACGGGCATCCGCACACCATGGATGTCAACAATATCCCCGGATGTACCTATTGCCACCCGCAGATCGCCAGCGTCGGCCTGACCGAAGCCAAAGCGAAGGAAGCGGGTCATGATGTCAAGGTCGGGAAATTCCCTTTCATCGGCAATGGCAAGGCCATCGCGCTGGGTGAGACGGAAGGCTTCATCAAGACCGTATTTGATGCCAAGACGGGTGAATTGCTCGGTGCCCATATGATCGGCGCAGAAGTGACCGAACTAATCCAGGGCTATACGATCGGTAAGACGCTGGAAACGACCGAGGCGGAACTGATGAACACCGTCTTCCCGCATCCCACGCTTAGCGAAATGATGCACGAAAGCGTGCTCGACGCATATGGGCGTGTCTTGCATATATGAGTGATCTAAACCTTCTCCCTTAGGGGAGAAGGTCACCATGTAGGCGCGGGCTTTGATAAGCGGGGCGTCGCCCCACGCCTGGCATCAAAGAAAAAGGCATCGCGGCCCCATGTCGCGATGCCTTTCGAAAATCCTACGCCTGACGGATCAGGTCACGGCCTAACCCTGAAGCGTCTTGTTCCCGAATCGCGCAAAGAGCGTACCGTCGAGCGCAAGATAAAGCAGACCGAGACCTGCAAACCACATCATGTCATTCTGGGCAACCTGCCAGACGATCGCCGGAACGAAATTCTGCACACCGCCAAGGAACAGGGCCGCGACCAGCAAGAGTGCCTGATAGGCGACAAAGGCTCCGGCAAAGGCAAGACCGACCGAGAGCAGCGACCGATCACCGCGCATGTCGAGGATCTTTTTCGCTACCACCAGCGAGACAATGGCGGTGATGCCAATGGCAAGACCGTGTCCGTAACTTGTCGCGCTGTGCGGATAGCCGAGCAGCAGATAGCCAACCGCCTGATTGGCGAACCAGGCGCCACCCATCCACAGCATTGCCTTGCGAAACGGCACTGTTGCCGCCAGCAACGCCGCCAGCGCGGCAAAAGGGAATATGCAGGCCAGCGCAAGGCTGCCCAAAACCGAACCCATTGCCAGAATGGCCGCCCAGATATTTTCAGTGGGTGAAGAAGATTGACGGATTTGCATCGATAATATTCCCTTTTGCTTGGTGATTTCAAAAACGTGCGCGGGCGCCGACATAGGCCGAGCGACCGAGCGTGCCAAAATCAGTGGCTGTTTCATAGGTGACATCGAACAGATTGTCGATACGTCCGAACAGTTCGACATTGCTGGTGACCGGCATATTCGCGCGGATACCCGCCACGATATAGCCGTCGATCCGGCGGGTGTTGGCGAGATCATCGAAACTGTCGCCGACCATCTGCATGTCCGCACCTAGGTCCAGTCCGAAACCGGTCTTGTAGCGGGCATCAAGATAGAGACTGCTCGCCGGACGCCGGGCCAGTTCATTACCAAAATTCGCTCCGGTCGACCGGTTCTCGGTATCGAGCCAGGTATAGTTGGCGTTGACCGAAAAACGTTCGGTCGGCGCAATGGACAATATTGCTTCCACCCCGCGGGTACGGTTGCGTTCGATATTGAGCGTCGTGCCGAACGGACGATTGCCGCTGGTGCAGACTTCCGGTGCCGGGTCCGGGGCCACCGGACAGGCGGCAAAGGCGATCTGGTTTCTTGTATCGCGCTGGAACAGGGTCACCGACATCTGTACTGCATTGCCGATCAGGGACTGATCGATACCGATCTCATAGGATTTTGCGGTCTCCGGTTGCAGGTCCGGGGTGCCATATCCGAACGGGCGGTCGTCGAGGTCGATCAGGGAAGGGGCCCTGAAGCCCTCGGCATAGCTGGCCCGGATGGTCGGACCATTTTCGCTGATCTGATAGGCCAGATTGCCCGCAAGGCTGGTGTTGCCGCCGAAATCATCATGTTCGTCATGACGCACCCCGCCGGTCAGGGTAAGACCTTCCACAGGCTTGTAGACCGTCTGGAAAAATAGCGAGTCGATGCCGGTAGAATCGCTTACACCGCTATTTTCATAGCGACTATTCTCCATCTCGGTCCCGAAAACGAAGCGCAAGATCTCGCTGACCGCAAAGTCACCGCGATATTCGAACCGCTCGGTACGACCCCGGGGAAGCGAAGTGAAAAAGGGATTGATGATATCGCGATTGATGTCGGCAATGCTGAAGGCAAAGCGGTTCTGGAACCGTCCGTCAAATGCGGTCGCGTGAACGCTCGCACTGCCATAAAATTCCTCGGCCAGTGAATATTGGCTGCTATCGGAGCTGAACGGTGGAAAGACGCTGTCATTGTCGATCCGGCTGTCGGCATAATAGCCATTGGCCTCGAAACGGATCGTGTCGGTGAGATCAACCAGCAGCCGCCCGGATGCCGAATATTGGCGATAGCCATCGGCTTCTGTGCCGCCGGAATAGGTGCTGATGCCGTCGGTGCTGACATAACCGCCGCCAATGCTCAGACCGACGGGGCCGACCTTGCCAGAGGCATTGCTGACCAGTCGCACGGTATCATATGCGCCATATTCTCCCTGGGCGAACAGATTCAGGTCCTCGGTCGGGCTTTTGGTGATCACATTGACCACGCCACCGACCGCCTGACTGCCCCAGGTCACGCTATTGGCCCCGCGGAGGACTTCTACCCGTTCGATATTGCCGGCGGTCAGATTACCGAAATCAAAGGCGCCATCGGGGGAGGAGGGATCGTTGACCCTGATGCCGTTGATCAGGACCAATGTCTGGTCACTTTCCGCGCCCCGTATCCGCACCGAGGTCTGCGAACCCAGTCCGCCGCTCTGGGTGACATTGACGCCGGGTAATTCCTGCAACAGCTCACTCACCGTAACGGCCTGTTGCTCCCGGATATCTGCTTCGGTGATGACCGAGATTGCGGTTCCGGTTTCTTCCAGATCCTGTTCGATACCCGTGGCGGTGACAATGATTTCGCGATCATCTGAGGGCTGAGCGAGTGCAGTGGGGACACAGGCGGAAGACGCCAGAAGCGTGGCAATGAAACGATATTTAGACATGAATATTCCCTTTTGTTAACGACATTACTTGCCGTTACGCAGGGAAACCCCCGTTCACCCGACACACCCCGTCCGGCTGAAGAACGACGATATAGGGCAGGTCTCCTGACTCGCGGGTCGCTGCTGATATGCCGCCTTCCCAGATCCGGAGATCCAGTGGCCTGTGGCATATCGGCTAGCCGCTTACAGTTGCGGGGGCAGTACCGGATTCGAATCGGGCGCAAACCCAATGCTCACCGGTTTCCCTTTAAATTCTCGATTAAGAGAAACCCGATATCTGGCGCTCTATTCGCTCCAGATCATTCCGGTTGCAACCCCCAATTTTCATTTTGTCCGCGAGTCGCGTCTGCCGGCCACCCTTGCGCCGCGAAACAAGATCGGGATATTCGGCCAGAAGGTGTTTAACATATTGTTTCTAATAGAGATAATTCCGAACGGAGGATGCTGAATCTACTTCCCGTAAGAAAAGTAAATATGGTATAAGAAGGCTTTATTTGAGGAATAATAGTCATGATTGCATTTTTGAGTATTGCCTTGTTCACTACAGTATCTGCCACCACGATCGCCGATGCGGAAACCGCACGGGTCGCTTATTCCAACTGTCTCGTCGACTTTACTGCGGCGCAGCTGGATGCAAAAACCGGAACGTCAGCGTTCAAGAAAGCGGCCAAGGATGCTTGCGCAGACGAGCGCAAAGCGATGATTTCGGCAATGGAAAAAGACGAAATGGCATTCGGCAGTTCGGCAAGCGAAGCGACCAGCTTTGCCACGGAAGAGGCTGATGGCGTGCTGTTTTCCTTCACCGATTCCTATGCCGGATATGCAAGCTCCAACACCCGTCCCGTCAAACAATAGAAAAGGCGCCGCCTGATCGCGGGTCATGGGGCCCGGATGGAATCATCGCTTTCCAGCCTTTCGAGACAATAACCGGCGTGGCAGAGCGCTATCCGCCGTCGGTCTCGTCCTGCTCGAAAGCCTGCCATCCGCCGCCCAGTGATTTATAAGCCGCCACCGCCTGCCGGAGCGCGTCGGCCTTTACGCTGGCAAGTGAAGCGCGTGACCGGGCGGTTGCCGCCATCGCATCCATCAGCGCAAGCTTGTTGTCTTCACCCGCGGCATAGCGTTGTTTCGACAAGCTCTCATTTTCTGCGGCATTGTCCAGTGCGGCGCTGGTTCGGTCGACCCGTTCGACTGCACGCGTATAGCGCGTGAGCGCCGTTTCACTTTCGTTCAGGGCGGTCAGGATCGTGCGCTCATAATTGATCGCGGCGGCCTCGCTACGGGCATCCGCCGCCCGGATCTGGGCCCTGATCGTTCCCATCTGGAAAATCGGCCATGACAGCGAAGGGCCAAAGGAAAAGCGTGTCGACCCCGTCGAGAATAGTCCCTCTCCATCGCGGGATTGCTGGCCGACGCTGCCGAGCAGGGAAAATCGCGGAAAGAGATCGGCGGTGGCGGCTCCGACCCGGTTTGTTGCCGCGGCGAGGCGATATTCGGCTGCACGAATATCGGGACGGTGGCGCAGGACATCCGATGGCGTTCCTGCCGATAGGGCAGCCGGCAGGTCCGGCAAGCTTCCGATATTGGCGACCCGCTCCAGCAGGTCCGCCGGGTTGCGCCCGGTCAGGAGCGCCAGACGATAGGCTGCGACGCGCGCATTGGCCTGCAATGGCGGCAATTGCGCGGCAGCTTCTTCTGCCTGCACGGCGATTTGCACGGTTTCGGATTTGGGTGCTTCCCCGCTATCGCTGCGAAGCCGGGACAGTCGCAGTTTTTCCTGCAGGGCTTTTGCCTGTGCCGCGACGGCATCTGCCGATGCCTCGGCGCTGCGTAGATCGATATAGGCCGCAGCGGTTTCGGCTATCGCGCTGAGCAGGACAGAGCGTTGCAGCTCCTGTCTTTCGGCAAGATCGTTGGCCCGGGCCTTGATCGTGTTGCTCTCGCGACCCCATAGGTCGATTTCCCACGAGGCATCGAAACCGGCGTCGAACAAGGTAAAGTCGCGCTCAAAGCCCGGAATTTTGCCGACCGGTATCTGCCCTTCCTCGCTCAGCCGGTTGCTGGTGACCGACCCGGTTAGCGCGCCTTCCGGAAGACGCCCCCCTTTTGCAGCTTCGAGCAGCGCGCGCGCTTCACGGACCCGGGCCGCCGCTTCGGCGACATTGAGATTGCGAGTTGCCGTTTCCTGAACAAGCGCGGCCAGCAGGGGATCATTAAATTGCTGCCACCAGCGTCCGTCAACCGGGCTGCTGTCATTTGTCGAATGGAATTGTGCGGGTGGCGTAATATCGGGACGGCTGTAACCAGAGCCCACGGCGGTGCACGACGATAACAATATCGCCGCGCTCAGGACAATTATTCCGGGTGACTGGGACATAGCGGGGTTACTCCATTCTGTGGCGGAACAGCCAGGCTGCCGCAGACAGTGTAAAGATGGATATGATGATGAGCGGAACGGTGTTGGCGAGCACTTCGATGAGCGGCATTGCCTTCAGGAACACGCCCTGCACAATCACGATAAAATGGCGGATCGGGTTGGCCAGTGCAATCCGCTCCAGCCAGTAGGGGACATTGTCGATCGGCGAAGCATAGCCTGATAACAATACCGCGGGCGTGATGAAGACAAACGTACCGAGAAAGGCCTGTTGCTGCGTGGTGGAAAGCGAGGAGATGAAGAGCCCGACCCCGATGACGGACAGCAGGTAAAAAATAATCGCACCGAAAAGCAGAATGAGTGATCCCTGGAGCGGCACGTCAAAGACAAATACCGCGGCGACAATGAAGCTTGTCGAGTTCAACAGCCCGATCAGAAACGGCGGGATTGATTTTCCAATCAGGATTTCATGCACCCTTAGCGGTGTCACCATCAGTTGATCAAATGTGCCCAGTTCCCGTTCACGCGCAACCGACTGGGCGGTCACCGCCAGGGTTGTAATGGCGCTGATCATCGCGATCAAACTGGGCAACACAAACCACAGATATTCCAGATTGGGGTTGAAGGCATTGGTCGCGACAATTTCGCTTGGCGTGCTAGTGCCATTACCCTGCCGGGCAGCGCTGAGCGACATGTTGAGACTGGCCGCAATTTGCCCAAGATAACTGTTGACGATCTGGGACGCATTGGACCGGCGGCCATCATAGACGATCTGGAGCGGGGCAGGGTGCCCGGCCTTCAGATCAGCACTGAATCCTTGCGGAAAATAAATTCCGGCAATCGCATCCTGATCATCAATCGCCTCTTCTATCGCCTTCTCCGATGCCACACGGGTCACGGCGCGAAAATTCGGGCTCCCCTGGATCCGCTGGATAAATTCCGCAGTGGCCGCACCGCCATCCCGGTCGAGATACACAATATCGGCATTTTCGATGGCAAGTGTAGACGCAAAACTGAACAGAACGAGCTGCAATATCGGCGGCGCAACAAGGGTGATACGCCCTTTCTTGTCGCGGAGCATGGCCAGCAGTTCCTTGATCACCAGCGCCTTCATCCTTGCCCAGGCCGGCCAATTTGCAAATAGGGGTTCAGCCATCAGTCGAGACTCTTTCTGGTAACCCGAAATATCAGGAAGAAGAACAGCGACCCAAATCCGATCAGTATCGCAATATTGGGAAGCAACAGGGCCCAGACATTGCCGGTCAGGAAAAGACTTTGCAGCGGCGGGATCAGGTAACGCGCAGGCACGGCATAGGTGATCGCCTGAATCCATTTCGGCATTGAACTGATTTCAAAGATAAGCCCGGAAAGCAAAAAGGCCGGCAGGAAAGCGGTAAGAAGCGCGACCTGCGAGGCAACAAACTGGTTTTTGAGAGCGGCGGATATCAACAGTCCCTGACCGAGCGCCGGCGTCAGAAAAGCAGCATAGAGAACATATAAAGCGAGTATCGATCCTCTCAACGGAACGTCGAATATGTAGACGGCCATCAACGTACAGATGGTCGCTGCAATCAGGCCAAGAAGGAAATAAGGGATCATCTTTGTGATGATAAATTCCGGGATGGTAACCGGCGTTGCGATCAGCGCTTCCATCGTTCCGCGCTCCCATTCCCGGGCGACAACCAGAGCGGTCAGCAGGCTTCCGATCATGGTCAGGATGACAGCAAAGGAACCCGGGACCAGGAAATTCCGGCTGGTGAGGGCGGTATTATACCAGAATTGCGGCAGCACCTGAATCCCGCCGCTTTGGGTTTGGTTGCCCTCGGCGTTCTGAGAGGCTAACCATTCGGCATGAACCCCTCGCGCATAGGCGGTGACAAAATTGGCAGTGCTGGGGTTGCTGCCATCGGTGACGATCTCAATCTTTGCGGTCTTTCCGCTGGCGGCATAGCGGCGGTCAAAATCGGATGGTATTGTCACGATACCTCTGATCCGGCCTGCCGTCAGATCCGCGAACAGAGCATCCTTGTCATGAGATTCTGTTACGGTAAAATAGGGCGAGTTCGCATAAGATGCTGCCAGACTGTGGCTTGCGGAACCGCTGCTTTGCTGATTCAGCCCCAGCTTGACAACCGAGGTATCGAGCGAAACGCCATAGCCAAACAGGAAGACGAGCATCACCGGGAGGAACACGGCGATGAGGATCGTGGAAGGATCACGCAGGACTTGCAGCATCTCTTTGGTAAAAAGAGCGCGCAGCCGCCGGGAAGAGAAATGGACCGCCATATCAGGCGGCTTCCTTCGTCTGGTCTGAAGATTCGCGAACGATATCTGCATTTTCGATCATCGCGATAAACGCATCTTCCATGGTGAAATGGGTAGAATCCTCCGTGCCTGCCATTGTTGCCGCTTCCTTTTTCAGGTCATCGGGGGTGCCGAAAGCGATCGTCTCGGCACGATAGATAAGTGCGATACGGTCGCAATATTCCGCTTCTTCCATGAAATGCGTCGTGACCAATACGGTGACGCCTTTTTCGACAAGTCCGTTGATATGCTGCCAAAATTCCCGCCTTGTGGTCGGGTCGACCCCCGAGGTCGGTTCATCAAGAAACAGCACCGGTGGCTGGTGCATCACCGCACAGCACAACGCCAGACGTTGCTTGAAACCCAGAGGAATCCCACCGGCATCGCTGTCAAGGAAAGGGCCCAGCTCAAACGTATCGATCATGGCCTTGATACGATGTCGCGCCGTTTTTCCGGACAGGCCATATATCCCGGCGAAAAATTCAAGATTTTGGCGAACACTCAATTCACCATAGAGCGAAAATTTCTGCGCCATATAACCCAGAGCGCCCCGCGCATCGGCACGGGAATGTCTGAGGTCATAGCCTGCAACGCTGCCGTTCCCTTCGGTTGGACTGAGCAAGCCGCACAGCATTTTGAAGGTGGTCGATTTGCCCGCACCATTCGGCCCGAGCAAGCCGAAAATCTCGCCGCGGGGGATGGAGAAATTCATGTCATGCGCAGCGGTAAAATCGCCAAATTTCTTGGTCATCCGGTCGGCGACAATCTGGGGTTTGTCGGTCGGGCCTATCTTGCGATAATCCTCGGCCAGTGCGCTTTCTCCATCCGGGCCACCGCCCAAAATGTCGATGAACGCGTCTTCAAAACGAGGTGCAACAGGGCTCAGCCGGGCGTTTTCGGCACCGTCGATTCCGTCGATATCCGGAACGAAATTTTCAGCAAATAACAAGCGGATAGCATCGCCCTGAATGGTGCCATCCCGTACCCCTTCGTGGTTCAGTGCGCTGGCCAGTACCTCGCGTTTGTTGCCGGCAAAATGATCTAGTCTGAAAACGCGATTTTTGACCGATCCGGTCAGAACTTCCGGTTTTCCACCGAACAACCTCTGTCCGTGATTGAGCAGATGGACATGATCACACGCCTCGGCCTCGTCGAGATAGGCGGTCGACCAGACGATACCGATTCCTTCACTGGTCAGATCCTTGACCATCTTCCACAACTCACGCCGGGACACCGGATCGACGCCGACGCCGGGCTCGTCGAGCAGTAGCAGGGTTGGCGTGTTGATCAGCGCGCAGGCAAGGCCGAGCTTCTGTTTCATACCCCCCGAAAGATTGCCCGCCAGACGGCTTGTAAAGCGGTGCAGATCGGTAAAATCAAGCAACCGTGCAAATGTGTCCAGGCGTTCAACCTTGTCCAGATCACGCAGGTCGGCGTAGAGATCGAGATTTTCCTGGACCGACAGATCCTCATATAATCCAAAGCGCTGGGGCATATAGCCAATACGCTGGTAGACCGATTCAGGGTCTGCAGTAACGTCGACCCCATCGACAAAAATTGCGCCGTCGTCCGGTTTCATCAACCCTGCAAGCAGTCTGATCAATGTGGTTTTGCCCGCGCCATCGGGACCAACCAGTCCGGTTATTTCTCCGGCACGAACATCGAAATCGACGCCGTCCAGAGCGGTTATAATATCTTCCTTCTTTCCCGATTCAGCGGCAAATCTTTTGATGACACCGGTGGCCGAGGCAATGAGACTGGTCATTCATCCGATGCCTGAATTTGGCTTTCGCTGCGTGTCACCATGACCGTAACCGGTTGCCCCTGTCGGAGCCCGTCGTCGGGATCCTGCACGATAACACGGAAACGATAAACGAGATCGGCGCGCAAATCTTCAGTCTGAACGGTTTTCGGCGTGAACTCCGCGCTCGGCGAGACATAGCCAATCGTACCGTGATAGATTTTGTCGCTGCTATCGGTCTCTATATTCACCCTGGTACCCGGTGCCAGCAAGCCAAGCTGCGGCTCCGGGGCATAGGCGCGGATATAGACCGGCTTGTCGATCGTCAGCGTGTAGATGGTAGCGCCGGGGCTAACGATGGCCCCAGGTTCCTGAACCCGCGAAAGAATGATGCCGCCGGATGCCGCGACAAGCTGGCCTTCGCTCAGCCGCGTACGCGCTTGTGCAACATCGGCTTTCGCCTGTTCAACGGCAGCGGCGTTCGCCGCGATATCTTCGCGGCGGCTTCCGGCACGCAGGAGCGATAACTGTTGCGTGGCGCTGTTTACGGCGGCCTGCGCCACTTCAAACGCTTCGCGTGACTGTTCGAGCTGGGCGCGGGAGACGGCGCCGCTGGCCACCAGTCCGCGCCGCCGTTCATATGCCGCCTGTGCCTGCTTCCTCTGCGCGCGGGCCTGCTCGACCTGCGCGGCGGCCGCAGCAATTTCCTGCGGACGGTTGCCATTCCGGCTCTTGACCAGTTGCGCCTGTGCACTGGTCAGTCGCGCCTGTGCTGCTCGCAGGTCATCGCTGAGGGATTGCTGATCGATGACCGCCATGACCGCGCCTTTTTCGACCCGCTGCCCTTCATCGAAGTTCATTTCGGTGATCCGCCCGGATTGTTCAAAGGCGAGATCCACTTCCCTGATATCGACATTGCCGTAAAATTCCGCTTGCGCATCTTCCCCGGACCACAGCCCGAAACCTGATGTAAAAATCGCAACCAGTGCTAGGACTATTGCGATCGCCGCAATGATGATGGTCCGTTTTGGCATGATTATTTCTCCTGCGGCGCTAGCGCGGCCGTTACAAATGCTCTGCCACTCATGAATATTTCGGCGGGCTCCTGATCGTTCTCCTCGAGCGCGACCATCCGGGCAAGATTCGTCATAACGCCGCCGCCAAGCCGGGCGAGGAGTTCCGGCGCGATATCATTTCGGATCAGTCCGTTTTGCTGATCGCGGGTGATGACGGTTGCCATCCGGGCGTAATGCTTTTTTCTGAGGTCCGCCGCATATTCGGATGTACCGAAGGGCATTGAATGTTCTTCCAGAAACGGCATGATGTCATGATATTCCTGAAACAGTTTCGAAAGCTGTTCGATAATCGTCGGCATCATTTCGAACATCGGTATCTGAGACCGAAACGCCTCATCGAATTTACGCATCAACTGCTCGTTGAAAATATCGGCAAATGCTTTCGACAGCTCTGCCTTGGATTTGAAATAGCGGTAAAAGGTACCCTGAGCGACCCCCGCTACGTCGACTATCTGCGGGACGGACGTTGCTTCGTAGCCGGCTTCGCCAATCAACTGTCGTGCGGCTTGCAAGATTCTCTCGCGGGCGTCTCCGGGCGGTCTTCCCCGCAATGGCTTGGTTGTTTCAGGCAATCAACTCGACTCCGCATTTCATATAATGACTGTCATTATATATATGATAGAGGATGTCAAACAGGATGAATCACATGGGCGAAACAGGGGACGGACAGTTCATCCATAAGATAGGCGCACAATCCTGCGTCGATTATTTGCGGCGTTTCCCGCCACGAGCAATTGCCACGCGCGCAGGAAAAACTTGCCCCGTCACCGATTCAATCAAAGGTGACAAAATCCCTGATTTCCTGTGAATTTGGTCCCAGCGTGATCGGATTCCTGACCCCGGGCAACACGCAGACGTCGAACAATTCGGTGATCGCGCCATCTAGGCGCAGCCAATGGGCGACGTTGCCCGATTGCAAATTGACGATATGCAGGCCACACCATGCGTCGGCGTCTTTCTGCTTGAGCTTGTCGTCCAGCGCCAGACCTTCGAAACGCTCGTTGCGTGGCTTTGACAAGGTCGTGATGGCGTAATGCCCGTGAAACGAAAGCCCGCGCAGGAAGCCGGGGAAAAAGGCAGCCGGCTGAAAACTTTTGTCGGCGGGATCGATCCAGCCCATTTCACCGCTGCCGGAATTCAATATCCATAATTTTCCATCATACCATCGCGGGCTGTGTGGCATCGACAGGCCCTCTGCCATGATCTCGTTACTGTCGATATCGATGATCACGCCGCCATCATGGCGCCGGTCACGCCAGCCATCGATGACATCGCTGCGGCAGACGGCGGACACATATTTCGGTTCGCCATCGACCATCGCCAGACCGTTGAGGTGACAGCGGTCTTCCGCCGCGAGTTTGGAGATGAACTCGGGCTTCCAGACCGGCTTGAAGCTATGCTTGATATCGGGCTCGCAGAGGCAACTGAAGCGGGTGTTAACAAAGATCAGCCGCCCATTTTTGCGGATGCCCAGTTCATGAATATCGATATTGCCGGTGGTCTGCATATTGCGCGGCACATAGACTTTGTCGTGCACATTATTGGCGGTCTGCCCTGCCGTGAGGACATTTTCCATCCGGACAACCTGGGTCAGGGTTCCGAGATAAATCCGTTCATTGTCGCCGGCGATACCCATGGCCTGCGGATATTGCGCTTCATGCAGGGCAAGCTTTCCGTCCGGACCGGAGCCGACCAAATACAGGCGCCCGGTTTGATAGGATGTGAAGCCAAGCGAGATGTTGTTCGCGGCGAGAAATGCGGCGAGACCGTGCGAGAAATCAATGTCGATCTTGCCCGCATCCGGTGGCGTCGGTGGAGAGGCCGCGGTTGGTTTGTTGGTATTCTCCGGCATAGGCCGTTCGGCCTGGTCCGTGTTATTTTCTGTCACGCCATTCCCCCCGTGATTTTTTGCGCCTGAGGCAAAGCCATCATCCCGCTACCGGCAAAATGGCGACCTGGGCTTTCAGCGCCAGCGACCGGATAGCAAGCTCGGGCGGGATCGATCTTTATGACCAGAGTCGAATGAATATCGTCATTCCATACAGGTTCCGAATATTTTATCCAATCGATTCAACCCAATATCGCGGGCAGGGCAGGCGTCCAGCCCGGCTTTCAATGGTCTGTTTTCCCGAATCCTCATCGAGCGCGATTGCCCGTCATTATGCCCCGGTTTCGCAACGCTGTCATTTTCGCTGGCCTGGGGATGTTTGTTGATAAGTATAATTCCGGATTTCCGTCGATCGACATTTCGACGATTAAGATCATGTCTCGCCGGAGCGGCAATCCCTGACCCCACCTCCCCCGATGTTCTGTTCCGGCGAGACAAATCAAGCCATGATGGATAATCTGGTGAATGGGCCGCTGACCAGCAGCCCGACCGGTTCAATCAATCGGAGGAATGCAATGCATCCGGGATCACGGTCTGCAATATCGACCGTCCGATAGAGGTCGCGGCAGTCTGCGATGGTGCGACCACGAAAAATGTAATATTTTGCTGAACCGGGTCTATCGGCTCGATGAACACGGCCCCTTCAGCTTTGTCTGGGGTGTAGGACCATGTGGATATATCGTCCAGTATCGCGTCAAAACTGGCAATATTCCGATCTCTCAGCGCACGCTGGACGAGAAGCAACTCGGTGGAATTACCAATTCCCGGCAGAGTGCGTGCCGTTGTCATGGGAATGGAAACACCGCCCCAGCGGCCATTGCATTCAATCCAGTGCAGCGCGGCATTGTGCAAATCCGGGCCGATTAGCAAAGCATCCAGGCTCATCCGTCCGAAATACCCGAGGCACTGGAAATAATAGCCTATTTCAAGCGCGTTGCGGTAGAATAGTTCTTCCAGCGGTGGTGGTAAAATAATCTCGGTCGCGCCGATAAACGACTGGGTCTCGCCGGCAAGTATTTGTCCGAACATGCCTTCAATGATCGGAAGCCCATGCGCGGCCCGGGGGATCCATATTTGTGCCGACGGGCTGGCCAGTGCCGCGATTTCCCACACACCGATCAAAATAGGAAAACGGTCATGCCAGCCGATTGCATGCAGGCGCCCAAGAATTTCGTCCCTCAGTTCCCGCGATGATAGCGAACGAACATATGCACTTTCCAATACCAGATTGCCCATAGAACTGGCGCTGGCCGGCAGTTTGATGACAAGCCTATCGTGGGTGCGGGCCAGTTTTTTCAATATCGCCGCCGCTGCGACCGGACCATAGACGGAATAGGTCGGCGGTACGGAATCATTGCCGAGGACCATTTTTGCATGACTGGCAAACCATAGCTTGTCATTAACCAGCCGGGACAATTGCGGGAGCGGCGCACATATCTGAACGGAACAGCCCGATCGCCGGGCAATTTCGGCACCCAGTAGCCAGTCATGACCCGTCGACAAATAGGGGCAAATATTGAATGTACCGGCGCTGGCAGCTGCGGCCGCAAGTTTCGACAAGGCCTCGTCATTGTTCAAGCAGGCCGCTGCGAGCGGAACGCGCAAGCGACTGTCGCCACGATCAACCTCGACTATTTGTGGCCCGTGGTGATCAAACACCTCTTTTGAATATGCTTCAAAGGATCGGACCCTCGACCGGGATATCAATATGAAGTCGTCATCCCGCCCCAATCCGAACATGCGATATTCATGGCTTGCCATCCGGTCATCCGGCGTCAGTTCGATACCCCTATGATCCTCGAGCAGGAGCACAGGCCCTTCTTCATATCCGGCGCTGACATGTCCTCCAAAAATCGAGGCATCGGTCAGCCGTGGAAAATTTTGGACTTGCCTGTTGGCAAGAGCTTCAATTCGGCGTCTGGTTTCTTGCGACAAATCAAGATCAACCGCGGCCTTTATTGGCCAAGGAGAATGATGGTTTTCCTGACCCGCTCCCGGCAACAGCATATCCATCATGTTCATCGATTTGCAGCAAAGCCGGTCCATGTTGGCGCGCGTTCCCGCCAATATGTCAGGCGATCCATCAGATTGGCCTTGCCCGCTTCATCCAGTCCGCCCATCGCGCCAAAAAGCTCTCCGCATTCCGAGACATGTTCTTCCATCTCGTCGATGCGAGCGAGCAGTTGCTGCTGCTGAGTGGCTTGCAATGCTGCATCCGAATCCAGCGCAGCAATGATCGTTAATGTTTCGGCACCTCGCGCATGGTCTGCATACATTTCCTCCACTTCGTCATCCGAGAGGAAGGCTTTCAGGGCAGGATAAAAATCTTCTTCTTCAAAAGCGATATGCCCGCCGGCCGCCTTGTCGAGGTCTTGGGCCGCGGTCTTCAGTCGGGGGATATCTTCCGCGACGACATATGAACGCAATTGATGAAGCCCGTGGCCGAGAACAGCATGATCCTGCCGAAACGCGTCAAAAAGTTCATTATTGATCGTGGTCATAATAATCGCCTGTTTGTGCTGCTATCATAACCTCAATTCTCCTCTAGAAATTGACGCGGATCATGTAATGTGCAGACTATATGGATTTTACGCTACCGAACCGACCAAGGTTGAATGCACACTTGTGCATGCGCAAAATGCTCTTATTGCCCAGAGCTTTTCGGATCTTTCCGGCTACGACCATACGCATGGCTGGGGGGTTGCGACCTTTGACAAGGATGGCCTCGATATAGAGCGTGAGGCCTGGGCGGCCTATCATGGCGAACATTTTGAACGCGCAGCCGCCAAAATATATTCACGCATGGTCATCGCCCATGTCCGGCGGGCAACCGTGGGCGGTGCGGCGATTGAAAACACGCATCCGTTCAGCGACGGGAAATGGGTGTTCGCACATAATGGCACAGTTCCCGGCTTTGCTGCCATAAGACCGCTGCTGCTCGATCAAATGGGTGCCAAACATCGCAATGCGGTGAAAGGGGAAACAGACAGCGAGCATATCTTTCACTATTTCCTCAGCCTCATCGACGACGGACGCATCGATGTGGACCATGATTTGCCAGGCGCGATGGAAAGACTCGTGTCCGATATTGCGAGGCTTGCTGAAACCCATGCACCTGGCAAGAGAACCGGCCTCAACATCATCCTGTCAGATGGGGAGCGGCTCGTCGGTTCCCGTTTCAACCGCAGCCTCTATTATGTCGACCGCGAGGGTGTCTATGACTGCGAGATTTGTGGTTTTCCGCATATCCATCATGACCCCGACAAGGCTTATCGTGCGATTGTTGTCGCGTCAGAGCCAATAACCCATGAAGGCTGGATTGAAATTCCCAATCATTCGATTTGGCAGATCAATATGGATGACGGAATCCAAATTCAAAAACTGCCGGGATATTGCTGATCATCACATGCGCGGTGCCGTGGACCGCTTGGTTGGTCGGCTTTCAATACCACAATTGGCGGATATCTTCAGGGAGCATGGCCTTGATGTCATTCATTTCGCCTTCCGAAATATCGTCGGCGATCACATTGAGAGCCGTGCTGAGAGTGAAGGCCGGATCGTCTTCAGGACTATCGTTGAACGCTGCCATCACGCTTTTCACGAACTCATCCTTGTGCCGGATATCTGCGGAATAATTTGAAGGCTGGTAGCCCTCGTGAGATATGCTCAGGATCAGTGTTGGCAACTGCGCCGCAAAATGCGCGTTTTCGTTGAGTGCAGGCGGTCCCGGAGGGTATGAAGCGTAACACGCAATAGCTTGAAGGCGCGATGCTTGTCGGTCCAGTCCAGTTCATACATGACATCGTTGACCCAGCCATTGGCATCCTGAATGGCCTTGTCGAATATTGGTAACCCCAAAGCGGTCATCTTCATCACCCTTTGTGTTGCAGGCGTCGATACACACAGCAAACTCGGGCCGACTGGTCAGGAACAATGCCATGACAGACGGCTAAAATCGCTTCGCACTCATTTCATTGCCGGACATCGGTCGCAATCGCAGCCGCAGTCGTGGATTCCACCTAATAGTAGCAAAGGCGCGGACGGATCACCGTGTCCCGAGAAAAATCCCTCATTCACATCTGTCCGGCGAACGCAGCTTATGAGCGCCAATGCCGCTCTGCATTTGCGCTCATATCAGGGGGACTACGTATGCACGCTTATGGAGAAAGGGCGTAACTTTGATACCAATATCTTGGTCGGCACGGAATCTGTGCCGTTCCATGCGAACGGACCCAAATGTTTGAAAGGCCATGGCGAAAATCACGTTGCGATCCCCTTGGGATGAAACAGACCAATTGAATAAAAGGACAGGGCAATCACTGTCCTCGGTTCCATCCGTTTCATCTCGCAGGTTCGGCCATGTCGTTGGATTTTTCGACCCTTCCGGGAAACAGGCGGCGGGCATGTTGTTTTGACGGTGGGCAAACACAGATTGGAAAGATTGGCAGAAATCTGGCCGTGATTTTCGTCAATCATATTTTACAGAAGGCAGATTCATCAAACAGCTATTGATCATTTTCTCGGGAAGTGGACTGGAATGGACCTGATCATTCAGTGGATATTATTTGGCGCCTGTGCCGTCCTGATTTTGGTGGCCGGACCAAAGCTTACCCGAAATGCGGAAATTATCGCTGCCAAAAGAGGGCTGTCCGACGACTGGATCGGCCTTATTCTGCTGGCTTCGATCACATCATTGCCGGAACTTGCCGCAGGCATATCCTCGATCGGCATTGCCAATGCGCCAGAACTGGCGGTCGGAGCGGTATTTGGTAGCTGCGTATTCAATCTGGTCATGCTGGTGGTTCTCGATTTTGCGGTTCGCGGAGAATCGGTTTATCGCCGGGCGCGGCAGGCCCATATTCTGTCGGCCGGCTTCGGGATCACGTTGACCGGTTTTGCCGGCCTTACCGTGCTGGTCGGCAGCCTTGAGATCAGTCCAACCATTATGCATTTCAGCGCAACCTCTCTCGTGATCGTGCTGCTCTATGTTATCGCGACCCGCGCGATCTACAATTATGAAGCCAAGATACGGGAAAGCGCCGCCCAAGAGGCTGTAAAAGCCCCATCGGCGGTCTCGCTATCAGAAGCGCAAATGTGGGTTCTGCTGGCTGCTGTCGCGATTTTGATTGGAGGGACTCTGCTTCCGGTTTTTGGAGCCACTATTGCGGATGAAATGCATATTGGCCGGGGGTTTTTCGGCACGGTGCTGGTTGCCGCCGCAACGTCCCTGCCGGAGATGACGGTATCGATGGCGGCGTTACGACAAGGCGCGGTGAATATGGCGATTGCCAACCTCCTTGGCAGCAACCTGTTCAACATTTTGATACTCGCCATTGAAGACGGGTTATATTTTGACGGGCCGCTTCTCGCATCGGCCTCGCCGATACACGGGGCGACGGCCATGGCGGCGGTAGTGATGAGCGGCGTTGTCATCATTGGATTGCTATACCGCCCGCAAACGAGGCTGTTTCACACAGTGGGGTGGATCAGCATTGCCTTGTTCACAATCTATCTTCTGAATCACTATATCATCTACATCAGCGCGACCTAATCTGCTGATGTTCCCGTCCGGCACCAGGATTGCAAAGCCGCCTCATCCGGAAGAAGACAGTCCGCATGAACGCCGCGAAACGTGCCGGTGTCATTGTTCGTTTTCCCGGCCACGTACGACCCGTTTCCCTTTGTTGCGTCCGGACGTTTCGGTAACAACCGTATATTGTCCTTCCGGCTGGTGGTCGCTGCTGGAGAATATGATCACCCAGTCATCGGTTTTACCAAGTTCATGCGCCCGCGCGGTGTTGGAATACAGTGCAGTAAAATGCCATGGTCCCCTTTCCGTATGCAGAACAGGCAGCCATGCCTTGCCTTCAGGATTGAAGCGCGATGGCGCAATCTGGCGCAGTTTTCCTGCCTCTGCCTTGGCGCGATATTCATCGTCGACACTCAGCAGCAGATCGACCGGCGGCGGTGACGGGTCTGGATAATAGCGTCTGCCCCTTTGGTATCGCGAGAGGATTCCGGAAAGAGCATTGCGAATGATCGACAGTCTCCGGGGACCAATACCCGGAACTTTTCCCAATCGGCCATCATGCGCTGCGGTTTCCAGTGCTTCCAGCGTATCGACATCAAGATGCTCGTGGATCTGACGGGCAAGCTTTGGCCCAATGCCGGGAATAGAACGGAATGCGGCTTCCGGTTCCAGCCCTCCCCGAAGCCGGTCGAGCTGCGACCACCGTCCTGTCGACAGCAGTTCCAAAATTGCAGCACCAATGCCTTGACCAATATTCGGTATCGCATCAAGGGCTTCCATTCCGCGGGCGGCGATTTCAGAAATATCTTCGCCCAGCTTTTCAACCGTGGACGCTGCCTTCAGATAGGCAAGACTGCGAAAGGGGCTGGCATCCTGCGCCTTCAGCAATGCACCGGCCTCACGCAACGCCGAGGCCACCATGGCATTGGTTTCATACCTTTGTTCTTGTGTTTCGGATGGCTCGATAGTGGTCATATTTCCCATAGTCCAATTGCTGGTTCTCCTCGCCCGGAGCATGAAATTAGACCGGTGAGATGCTACGCGCCATACGCGAAGTTACCTATCGGCCGAGCCAACGCGCGTGAGCCGTTTCTTTTGAGCGGGGGAGGGAACGGCACAAATATCATGCGGTTATCGCGGACCGAAAACGCAATATGCTGTAAGTCAGAAATGCGAAGCCGATCAGGAAAACGGCAAGAAAATTGGGCCAGACAATATCCAACCCTGCACCGCGAAACAGGATTGCCTGTGAAAATTCGACAAAATGCCGGGTCGGCAGCGCCAGCGTTGCGACCTGCAGCCAGTGCGGCTGGCTCTCAATCGGGGTTATCGATCCCGACAGCAAGTTCATTGGCAACAGAACCAATATGGTCATCAGTGCGAATTGCGGCATTGTATTGGCTATCGTGCCGAGAAAGACGCCCAAGGCGCATCCAAAGAAAAGATAGAGAGC
>Ga0209345_10002129_pt1 | contig 22442 bp, 41 predicted proteins | sample Cruoilmetagenom7_FD_187294 | JGI IMG/M metagenome (GOLD analysis project Ga0209345, IMG submission 187294) | Oil polluted marine microbial communities from Coal Oil Point, Santa Barbara, California, USA - Sample 7 (SPAdes) (version 2) | ecosystem: Environmental > Aquatic > Marine > Oil seeps ...
TATTTAGAAATATATATAAATATAGAAAGCTATAAATACCTATAGGTAGTATAAGGTATTACTAAGATAGTAAACATATAAAGAATTAAATAAGGATATAGGGCCAAAGAATTGTATGTAATGATAGTGACTATAAAAGCAATCCCTGCTGAGGTCAATGCCTTGTAGTATTGTCGGTGTAGCAAACTTTGTTGTAGATTTATTTGCTCACCACCACTATTGAATGTTGGAAACTGAAAGTCTGATGAAAAAGATGAGTAAGAAGTTGGATGTCATGAGTGTTGTGCATTAGCCACTCTGGCCCGTCCACATGACTTAATTCTTAAAAGATAGGTGATATAAGATGGTAGAATATAAAGGTGATAAAAAAGTATGGATGATACAAGAAGTTATATGCAACAACAGAAAAAACTGTAGGTATCTTAGAATGAATTGTTGCTGTGTTCATGATAAAAATCCTGCAGATGGAACAGTAGATTCCTGTAGAATATATCTTTGTCCAATAAGATTAGTAAAATAGGTGATATAAAATGAGGGTGAATGGTAAATGTGCCTGTTGTGGAAAGAAGGGTTATGTAAATAGCAGAAGTAACTTGTGTAGAAAGTGTCAAAAAAACAAGATTATAGTTTATAGTAAAATCGTATTGTGATTGATATGAAAACTGTATTGCTTGTCGATCCCAGGAAAATGAAAATTGCTACTCTTTCATTGATGAAGTTTTCAACTTATTTTGAATCTAAAGGTTGGGATGTAGCATATGTTGAAGGAACACAATTTTTTGGTCTACCCAAAAAGGTTGATAAAATTATTGTTACTGGCATTTTTACTTTTGACTTGCCTAAAGTTGTTGAAGTTACAAATTATTACAAAAGCAAGTATCAACTTGAAGGAAAAGACGTACATCTTGGCGGAATTGCTGTTTCGTTAATGCCAGATTATATACACGAAATGTGTGGCGACGTAGATATATGTATTGGTATTTGTGAAAAGGTGGATCAATTAAAGCCTGATTATTCTATATATCCAGATATTGATTATAGCATAGGATATAGCACACGTGGTTGTGTAAGAAAATGTTTGTTTTGTGCGGTTCATCGTGTCGAACCTAAGTTTATTGAAATTAAAGGTTGGGAAAAGATGATAAATATGCATAAATCAAGAGTTCTGATGTTAGATAATAATTTTACCGCATGTTCTAATGAATGGTTTGCCAAAGTGTGTCAACGATTGACTTATTTTGGTAAATTAGTTGACTTTAATCAATCGGTTGATTGTCGTCTCTTTACCGAATTTCACGCTAAAGAGTTTGCGAAGGTAAGGCTAGAGTGTTTGAGATTTTCTTATGATGGAAAGCATGTTTCTGAAAAAAAAGTAAGAGATGCTGTAGATCTGGCAAGATCGTATGGACATAATGACATTAGATTCGATGTATTATATAACTACACCGATACTCCAGAAGAGTTTTGGCACAGAATGTACGTTTTAGCCGACTTACAGGTAAAAGCCTTTCCCATGAAGTTTGTGCCTTTAGATTCTTTGTATAGAAATTATGTGGGTAAACATTGGAGTGAGATAAGATTAAAATCGTATCATGAGTTATTCGGTCGATTATTTGCCTATGGGATGATGGGTGAAGGGCCAAATATCAAAGCTATATTTATGAAAGGTATGGGTAGTTCAGGGGCTGAGTTTGTAGAAAAACTTGATGCTGTGTATATTGACGAAAAAGGCAAGATAGATGATCAACAAAGCATATTAGATGGGTTTTAAATAGGTGATTTGCTTTGCATAAATTAACATTAAGTGACAAAGTAAGTATTCTACGATTTGCTTTGGGTGTACTTGTTCTAATACAATTGTCACAAGGGTTAGTTTTTATAGCACTACTAGGTATAATGATGGTGTATTTAATTGGTGCATTAAAATACATGTGATTAAAATGATTGGCCCGAATTGTCCTATCGTGGAACGTGATGAAAGTAAAGTTTCTAATGATAAAGATGTGTATTTTATAAATAATGAAAGAAAAAAAGAGTTTGAATTTTGGTGTAGAGAAAAGGATGATTAGTTGGTGATATGATATGAATGAACGATTTAGGCAGAAAAGAAAAATTGAAGATATCAATAAGGAAACTAAAAAACATTGTTGTTATTGTATATATTTTGGTCATACAGAATGTTATGCCCCATTGGATTACTTGATGAATACATTGAATAATGATTCTGATTGTTTCATAGAAAGGTCTTGTTTAATTAAATAGTTGGTGATATAGAAGGGAAGCTTTGACAAAAGAAGAAATGGAATGGGCAAAATTGTTTTGTAAAGGTGAAAGGAAATGTTTTTGGTTATGTATATATCAAGTTGCTTTGAATAAACATAGGTTACCTTTTATGTTGATGGTTAAAAATGAATAATACACCAGCCGTTTGGATTGAGAAGTATAGGCCAACTGAGCTTGAAGAAGTTTTGGGTAGAAATAATATTGTTGATAGATTAGATGCTTATATAAAAAGCAAAAATATGCCACATTTATTGTTTTCTGGTTGGCCAGGGACAGGCAAAACTACGACAGCAATTATATTGGGTCGAAAATTACTTGGGGATGATTTTAGTATTGATTTTACTGAGTTAAATGCTTCCGATGAAAGAGGCATAGACGTGGTTCGTGGTAAAATTGCAAATATTGCTGAGACTATGCCCTCAAATGATGATGATTTCAAAATTATTTTTCTTGATGAATGTGATTCGCTCACAAGTGATGCTCAATCTGCTTTGAGAAGAACCATGGAAAAAAACACTGATAATTGTAGATTTATATTGTCTTGTAATTATGTTTCAAAGATAATTGCTCCTATACAGTCAAGATGTGCTATTTATAGATTTGGGCAATTAGATAAAATTGCTATTGAATCAATGGTTAAATACATTTGCATAAAAGAAAACTTGAAAATTAGTGGCGATGCTCTTGATGCAATTGTTTATGTGGCAGAAGGAGACATGAGAAAAGCGATCAATACCCTCCAAGATGGTTCGCTTTCCGGTGATTTGATTACAGGAGAGAACATCTATGAAATAAGTGGCTTTGCCCAACCTAAATTTATTGAAGAAATGATTGATCTTGCATTTAAAGGTAAATTTTTGGAAAGTCGCAATAAACTTGATGTTTTGCTTGTAAATGAAGGATTTAGTGGTGGAGATATAATATATCAACTTCACAAAAGATTATTTGAGATGGCTTTACCTGAAAAACTAATAATTGAAATGAGTAGTGTCACTGGTGAGGTGGATTTCAGAATTTCGGAAGGTGCGAATGATAAAATACAATTAGATTATTTATTGGCTTGGTTTGCGAAAATAGGAAGTGATTTTAAATGATGGCAGGCGATATAGATTTATATATAGCAGATAAAGCTGAATGCGATAAATGTAAAAAACTATTTCTTTTTAAAGACACGCATTGGTGGTTTGGTATAAGATTGTGTGACTCATGTTATCCTATCATTGTGGGAAGACCAAAACCTGATTATTGGAGATAGAAAATGTCAGCACTAAAACTAATAACAAAAAAAGAACTTGAAGATTTCTTAGTGATGCAGGAACGCATACGTAGTCTTATTAAATTAAAAAGTGTCCAACTTTCATTAATTTTGTATGGTAGAATACCATATGGAGAAACTGTAGATTTTGATATTGAAGAGTATGAGCCTAAGTCTGGATGTATCCATGTAGAATATAAAGAATGTGTTCATGGAGAAGGAGAACTTGAACGATATGATTTGCCATTTGAATTTCTTTATGATTCAAAATATCCTGCTGTTTACAAAGAAAAGCTTAAAGAAAAACAACGAATATCACAAGAAGAAAATGAAAGAGAACAGCTGAAAGCAAATGAAAAATTAAAAATTTCATTGGAAAAATATGAAAGAAATGAATATGAAAGGCTAAAGTTAAAATTTGAAGGAAGTAATTAGAATGGCCATGTTGTGTAAGAAATGTGGTGGTATGATTCCAGACATTATGTTAAATGACAAAGATAGAAATGATTGTAGAAATCATATCAAAAAGAAAGACACATTTAAAAGCTGGTTAGAATATTTAAAGAGATGATTAAATATGAAAGGAATACTTACTGATTGTTTTGATGAATCAAAAAAAGAAGTAGAACTTGAATATGAAATTGAAAAAGATGATGATGGACAAATTTTTTATCTGTTGAATGGTGTCACGGGCTATGAAAGTTTTTACATCGGAGATAATGTAGCAGAAAGAATGTGTAAGAATGGATGGTGTGCTTGTGTGGGAACTAAAGCTGTGTGGAATAAATTGTATATTTCTGCAGAAGAAATGAAAAATGTGTTTGTCAAGGAAGGTATAATATGATTGATATGATAATTTCGGGCGGACAATCTGGTGCTGATTTATTGGCAATAGATTGGGCTATTAAAAATAATATAAAATGTGAAATAAATGTTGAAAAGAATTATGTTCCATTGAATAATGGAATAATTCCTGTCGGGGTTCCCATTAATGTTGTTTCTAATAAAAGAGGATATAGCGGTGGTCGGGTTGAAAAAAGAAGACACAACATTATAAAAAGCGATTTAATATTAATATTTGTAAGAAAGAACATATATGAAACAAAAGGTTCGTTGGGAACGATGACTGATTGTAAAAGATTCAATAAACCTTTTTCTTATATAAAATTAAGTGATGTTGACTCAATAGATGTAGGTATAGTTATTGGTTTATTAGAAGAACATGATGTTAAAACATTGAATATAACGGGAGAACGAACATTAAACGATATACAGAAAAGTAAAATGGTTAGGTTTTTAAATATGGTTATTTTGGAACAGCACATTACTAACTTTGAAGATTAGGTGATTTGAAATGGACACACCAAACATATTTTATATGCTTTTTTTGTTCTTTATCGCTAGTATATTTGGTTTAATAATATATGATTGTGTAGTGCCTGCTGAAGAAATTGAAATAGAAAAAATAAATGAACATATTAGGTATTTTAAACCAATAAAGACTACTGGTTATATTCAAGAATATGAAAGAGATATCAATGATGCAGCATATATTATGGATGGTATGGTTTTTAACAGTAAAAAAGTATATGTGTATGATATCCCGTGTATTTATAAATTAACAAATAATAGTGATATTTGGATATATTTATTTTCTTATTGTGAAATGGACGTTAATAAAAAAGTTGAAATTGATGGATATAGAGTCGTTGTTCATAATACTGATGATATATTTTTTGAAATAACGAAATATACATATATTAATTAATAGGTGATTTGAATGATTTTAGATAAAAATGATAAAAATTATTGGCAGACTGTATGGAAAAGACAAAGATTTTTAGACATGTTTCTGCAACACATGTATGCAGAAGGACATATGAGTTGGGCAGAAATCCTTGATTATATGGGATCGGGTGATTTCAGAAAAGATGTATTAAATGTCTTGTTTGACGTTGCCTATTATATGTATGAAGATAAAAAGTAGTTCTAAATAATATTTAAAAAGTAATTAAATACCTTTAAATATCTATAGGTAGTATAAGGTAGTATAGTAGTATTAAGCAATATAATATATTAATTTTTTTATATTATATTGTTTGTGGAGCAGATATCAGTTTTGTTGTTTGACATGTTTTACCTTCTACCACAATTAAGTACAATAAAACTGACTGCATTTCCGAGAAATACATAAAAATACAGACATTTGAACTAGGTGAAATATCTGTTAAAAACAAAAAATATATCACCAATATGTTTTGGTATAGAATCCCTCTGTACTAAGGTCATGAGTGTAGTGCCTAAAGCCATTCCAGATACATCCAATAGTTCTAATGTTTAAAATAATTAATTAAATAAGTAGGTGAATAAGATGAAGGCTTTAACAATGAAGGTATTATATGACAGTGTTGATACCGATGAATTAATAATGCAATTGAGAAGGTGGTTCAGATCAAATGATATCGGTATGAGTAGTCTAGATTTTAGTATTGAAACAAATGATAATAAATATCCTTGTTGCTTTGCTGAATCAAAACATACTGATAGTATTGGTGATATAGTATCTTGTTCGTTTGGTAATTGTAGATGTATACATAATGGTGGAATCGATGTTGGTTGCCCTTGGTTTAATGAAAGAATGAAACCAGAAAAAAAGGCAAAGAATAAAGTTAACGATCATGGCTTATCTTTTAACGTCCCACATGCAGTAAATTCGTGGTGCAGGTATGAATATCAAATAGAAGGACTTAAAAAACGACAAAAAAGCTGTTTGAAAGATATAAATCTCGAAATTGATAGTGCTAAAAAGTTTGGCTATTCGAAGGAAGAAATTGTAAATCAAATTGGCAGTATTAAAATACCTGCTTGGTTTTTGATTGATAATATTTAATTAACTAAAGAAAATAATAAATAATATGATGAGCGGTGATATGAATGACTAGAAATGATGTGTACAAAAAGAAAAGTAAAGTTGAAATAAATGTTGAAGGCATAACTCCTGAACTTTTACAGGAAATGATTGATGATTCAAAAAATACTGGTATCACACCATGGACAATATTTTTAAAGGATATCGGTATTATTAATGTTTTGGATATGACGGGTACAATCAACAGGGCTACTAATGAACATAAACTATTAGTTCTTGATGATACCGGTGGAATGTGGCAAATCAAAGAAGAGTATATAATAGCGCAAAGAAATAACATTATGAACCCCGAAGACTATGAACATTTTAATGAAATGAAAAGACAATCAGAGGAAAATACTAGAAAGTGGGAAGAAACTGAACAAAAACTGGGTTTGGACAATAATTTTTTGTAAAGATTGAGGTTCGAATATGAAATTTGTCTTTAAATTTTTGAATTATGAAGTTGGTTTTTTTGCTAAAAAAAGATTCAATTTTTTAGGTTTATACAATAAAGCCAAATATGATAGAGTTTGTGATAAAAATAAGGTTTTACAAGAAAATAATTGGATGCTAGAATTTAATATTGAAAAACGAATTCAAGCAATAACAGGATATAGTTTTGAAACAAAAAATTTAGATAAAACAGGCACATGTTTATTAAGATGGCTTTTTAGAGATGTTTATAATAATGTTTTGAGTAGTCCAAATTATTTTGATGCCGTTATGGATGTACCGCTAGAAAATACTGAAAATTGGAGAAAAGTTTTGTTAAAAAATGGTGCAAATGAAAAACAAATACGAGTGTTTAATATTTGTTGTGGCAATAAATTAAGATTTGCGATGGAAAAAATAGCGACAGAAAACTATGAATTATTTGTTGATATGATGAATCATTACGAAGAAGATAATGAATTTGATGTTTTAATGAATTCCGTAGGTGATTTGAAATGACTTTAAAACAAGTATTTATTATAAATAAAGATTTAAAAATGGGTAAAGGCAAAATTGCCGTTCAAGTAGCTCATGGCGAAACATTATATATGCGTGAAATAGGTACATGTAAATGTTTAAATGGGGTTCACGATTTGGAAGGTAAAGAAAATCAAATGAAAGATAATTTTAACAAATGGATTAAAGATGGATTAATGAAAAAAATTGTTTTAAAAGCGACACGAGAAGAAATGTTTATAATAATTGGAGCATTAGAGGCCATGTATAATATTAATGGTGAAAATGTGTGGTTTAGTATTGTTTTTGATAAAGGTTTAACACAAGTTCCTGTTAATAGTATGACTTGTATCGTTTTTGAACCCATAGATGAAAAAGAAGCTGATGCTAGATTTGGATATTTAAAATTGTTGTAGGTAGTGATTTAAATGAAATATTATAGATATAAAGTTACAATGAATACCGGATTTGTATATGAATATATAATGGGTGATTGGCTAAAAGAAGATGTATATGATTTTGGTAAAGTTGAGATAATTGAAGAAATAACAGAGCAACAATTCACGGAATATGAAGATATACAAGATGAGCTATATGCCATGTGGCTAAAACAGTTGCCCAGGGATTTCTTTGGGGACGATTCAAATGAATGATAGAGAATTTAGTGTTGTGAATATAGCACTTGGTGCATATTTTATCTTATATCTGTTCTCTTGGATATTAGAATCTTTATATGTTATGTTCAATTGTCTTGCTTGGGTTAATGTCTTCATATTAATTGTTATATTATTTAAAACGCTTGTAATAATTGATAAAGAACTTAAGATATATTTTAATGTGGAAATTAGATAAAATATGAGGGTGATTTATGTTAAAACTATGTTATCTTGATGTATCTGGTAAAAATGGAAAGTTTTTATTTCCTAATATAGATAGTCGTACTTTAAATGATATTTTAGCATATAAGTCTTGGAATCTTTTTGATTCTTGGAATGGTTCTAGTGAAAAAATTACTTATCTTAATTTTACTAATACTGATAGGGGTGTATTGGTCGAAACAAAAGATGGTATTGGTTTTGTTTCGGTTTTATTAAATCATTTAAAGAAGTTAGGATTTACTGTTTTAGATATGAACAATAAACCATTTAATCAATATGATAGTTGTATTAAAGTAAAATTTCCACCATTTAAGTTTGCCATCAGAAACTATCAAAGCAGTTGTTGTTTAAAATGGTTAAGAGATAGAATGGGAATTATTAAAGCACCAACAGGCAGTGGAAAAACAATAATGGCTTCTTATTTAATGAAGAATATTGGATACAAAACTTTGGTTTTAGTTCATACCCTTGATTTAGTAAATATGTGGCAACATAGTTTTGATAAAACTTTTGGTTTTGCATTTGGTAGTACTGTCGGAGTTTTCGGTGGAGGCAGAGATTTGAGTCATGTCGTCAATAAAAATATTGTGATAGGAACATATCAGTCAGCATTGAAAGAAGGAAACATGAAACAACTTAAGAAAGCCGGATTTGGGTTTGCCTGTTTGGATGAGTGTATACCTGGCGATAGTATTGTTTATACTGACAAAGGTAAATTTAATTTGTTAGATTTGAAAAACACAAAGGATAAAAATATTAATATACAACTATTTGATATAGACAAGCAAATGTTGGGTTATTCAAAGTTTGATATTTTTGAAACTAAAATAAAAGACGTATATACGACTATGGTCGAAAATGGTAAAAAAATAAATTCTAGCATTGATCATAGGTTTTTAACAAAGATAGATAATACGTTTGTATATAAACCAATAAATGAGTGCAAAAATATTGTAACTACATTATTAGAACCATATGATATGAGTCATGATTGTATAATGGCAAGACTATATGGTTACCTGTTGGGTGATGGTAATCTTGGCAAAAAAATGAATGCTGTTTTTTATGGTATATATGACGATTTACTTGTTATACAAAAAGATTTAAAATTTTTAAATTATAAAACAAGTGAAATAACTACTCGTGAACTGAAAGGGCATATAACATGTGAAGATGGGCGTATTTTAGAACCAAAAGGTACTGTAAGTAGTTTGGCCGCCAAATCTCCTTTTGGCAACCATATGTATTATTATGGTTATCCGGTTGGTAATAAAACAAATGTCAATTATAATATACCCCAATTTATAAAAAAAGGTGATATAAAAGTCAAAAAAGAGTTTCTTGCTGGATTCCTTGGTGCTGAAGGCAGTGCTTTAACTATGAGACTTAAACGTAGTTTTTGGCATACTAAATTTTCATATAATAAACGAAAAGATTTAGTCAAAAAATCAATGGAATTTGCTTTACAAATAAAAAAACTTTTTTATGATTGTGGTGTGAAAATATCAGACATTAAAGTTATGGATGGAAATAAAAGAAAAGATGGAACAATATCAAAAAAAATACTTTTTACTGTTGCTAACAATAGTGAAAGTCTGTATAATTATACAAAAATAGGTTTTAGATATTGTAAGCAAAAAGAAGTCAAAAATGCTATTGTTCTAAATTATTTTGATTATATAAAATATGAAAAAGAAAAAAGAGATAACAAATATAAGGAAGTTATAACAAAATACAAAGGAAAATATAGTAGAGGTATTGCTTATAATCTTATAAATTTGGATAAAGAAATAAAAAATGGCAACCAGTTTACTCTTGATGATTATGATAGTGATATTGTACATAATGGACAAATTGATGAAAGAAAAAAATATACAATAAAAGATGATTTTAATATAACTAAAGGAGTATTATCTGAATGGTTTCATCCTCATAAAAAAGAAGATAATACGGAATGGTATCAATGTACACAAATACCTCGTCATACCATGATATTCGAAGAATGGAATGAAAAAGTTAATAATGATATGATAGTTTTAGATATTGTTTCGAGAGAATATAGAAATACTGAACAATGTTATAATTTAACGGTTCACAATGAGAATCATAATTATTTACTTGATAGTATGGTATCAAAAAATTGCCATCATTGTCCTGCTGATACATTTAAAAAAGTTGTGAATGAATTGTTTGTGCCATGTAAACTTGGTTTGTCTGCTACACCAAGGCGTTTGGATGGAAAAGATGACGAGATTTTTGCCCTTGTTGATAGTGTAAAGGCTTCTGTAAACATACATTCATTGATCAAAGACCAATTTATTGTTAGACCAGATTTTTATAATATATCATGGTTAGACGTAGAAATACTGAAGGAAGTCGGTAAGGAACAAAAAGGACTAGCGAAATCACGCAAATTAAAACAATTATCTGCTTTTTCAGTTAAAAAATATGAGTTATTGTTGAAACTAATTGAGAAACTTAGACAAACGAATAAAACGTTTATAATATTTGCCGATTATGTAGAAGCTGCAGCATCTATTGAAACAATAGTTAATAAATTTATTGCTAATAATGATAAACATTTTAAAGTTGCAAGAGTACAACAGAAGATGACATCTGATGAGCGATCAGTTGTTTTTAATAGTGTAGGAAAAAGGAATAACCAATACAACGGGTTAATATTTGCAAAGCTTGGTTCAGAAGGTATAGATATTTCTGCTGTCGATTGTATAATTAATTTATCTCCATCTAAATCACCTGTAACTTTTGCACAAAGGACAGGAAGGGCCATGAGAACAGCCAGATATAAAGATCATTGTGAAATATATCAATTTGTACTTAAAGGTTCAATGGAAGAAGGCTGGGCAGATTATTCATTTGATGAATTTGGACAAGAAAATTTCATTGTAAAAAATTATGTGATTAGATAAATAAAGATGGTGATTAAAAATGGCTATTAAAATCAAAAATCTATTTGAATGCACACGCAAATCTACATATGAATGTCCGTTTTGTGATTGTATTACTTACAATTTATCGACAAATAAGTTTAAGATATGTCCAAAATTAAAATTAAAAAAAGAATATGTTGTATTTAAATCATAATATAATGGGTAATATCGTGAATGAGGTAATTAAAAATGAGCGGAGAAATTGATGAAATTGTAAAAAAATATAGCGAAGTATTTCAAGATAAAGATATGAAATTTGAAAAAATAAATATATTGTTACCAAATTTTATTTATGATGTGTTTGATAGACTTTCAAATGATGTTGAACAAGTAAGAATGAACAATGGAATACTAACCACTAAAATTATTGACTTATATTTTGAACACATTAAAACGTTATATGAAATTGATCCTTCAAAATATGAGAAGGATCGATTAAAATATGCAAGAAGACAACTTGGTGCTTCAATTATACCTGAAACAAGCGACAAAATTAACACAATCAAACAATTAATTGGTACTAATGACCGAGCCGGTGTTGTCAAAAATGCGATAGAATATTATATAAGAATAAGTCAATTGGATATGACAAATGAATCTGGTATAGAAGAAGTTGATCAAAATGTATGAAATTCCGATTATGGCTTGGTTAAGACACAAATTTGGTGTCTTTACTTATGATTAAGCCAATGAAAAAGACACAGAAAAGCGAAAGACTTTACAAGAGTGGAAAGATGAAACTATCTTTAAGTATTTAAAAAGTCATGGTAAGCTTGATGCGTCACCCTATACGACATATATTTTTACTTATTGTCAACATTGTTATAGATTTAAACCTGGTAGTTGTTTTGATGAAAAAGGTGGTATTTATTTTAGAGATATTTTAGAGTGTTCAAAACTTAGATTAAATAATAAATTATTACAAGAAAATGAATTATAGCATCGTCGCCAACCTATGCCTTGATCGGTGTTTATATAAATATATAATGGAGAGAATAATAATGGGTGTTGTAGTATTTCTTAGATATAACGATAGAACCATGGAATACATTAAGTTGTATACATGTTCAAATTGTAATATGTTGTTATATGAATCATATCCTAGACATATTGAAAATTTATCTCGTGATCCAATACAATGTTTAACTAATGACATACAACTTTATTTTAGTAGAATATCACATATTTGTAATTGTGGTGAAAAACTTACAACGACTAGTCCCATGTATGATATTATAATTGATATGATAATTAATGAATGATTATAATGAATGATAGGTGATTAAAATGGAAAAAGAAATAAATAGAACATATACGATTGTATTGACAGAAGCCGAACGAATACAATTATGTGATGAGTTTGATAAGTTATTTGTTGTAAAGTCTAAATTAAGTGATTATGCCAGCATGAGTGAACTATACCAGTTGTTGCATAATGAAAGATAGTGTAATAGTTGATTTATAGTAACCCCAACTTTTGAAGTTGGTTTACATGTTTGTAGATACATTAAAAATCTATACTATTAGGTGAGTAATACAAAACTAAATGAAACAAAACGAATTTGAGAGATGAATAACATGGTTAAAAAAAATAAGAATACTGAAAAAGAAGATAAATCAAAGAATGATATTGTTTATCTTGAAGGTATTGATAATGGAGAAGTTGAAGCCAAGCTTCAGGAGATACTTGATAATGTAGACTCTGAAATGATGCTGGCAGAAGCTATCGATATATTTGTTGGTAGAGCAAATGGTACGTATGCCATGAGAAAGGTAGATACTGTTGAGAAACGAGCCACGTATGCATATGGTATTGTAAAGAGTAAAGCTAAAATAAATCGTTCATTTTTAGCCAAACCTACTATGCCGATCTCATGTGTTATGAGAAATGTTAATAGTATTAGAAATAACTATACTAATGTCACTGAAGATACAAGAGACATGAAGAGTAATGACGATAAAGTAGGTATTGCAGGATCTTGGCGAAGATGTCTTGATTGTGCTCGCAAGTGGGATACTGCCGACATGAGATATGGTGGAAATTGTCCTGGTTGTCAGAGCACCAATAGCGTTGTAATGGCTAATCAGGCTGTTCCAATAGGTACACCAGGCATTGTTAATAGACAAGAAATGAAAGTTGGTGATATTGCAGGCTTTAATAAAACTCGAAGTAGTATATTTGTGTATGATATCGATTCAAGAAAACCACAAGAAGCCTTTTTGAGCTTTTCTGGTACACAACAAGATCTTCTGAAAGACATACAATTGGGTAAACCATTTAATATAAATGTCTATTCTGAAAATATATATGTCAATGAAGTGACGAATATTATTTCATATGAAACTACTGGTACATCAAAGATAAGCGATTGTTCCATTGAAGATTTCCCAGATATACTTGAAATCTATGATGAAGGTGAGTTAATAAATTACACCGAAGATCTAAATGATGGTGAATATGTCACTTTATTCCTTGAGGTTGTACAAGAAGCCAAACAACCAAAAGAAGGAGGTAAATGGTTAGTTCAATTTACTGAGCCCAATGAAGATGAGGAAGCCGAAGTTTCTGTTATTGGGGCATACTTTGATGATGAAGATGTTGCTAAACAGTTTAATGAACATGATGTGGGGATCGTCGAATGTAGGTATTCAGAAAAAGAAGTAACTGTTAGAGGAGAAGAAGAAACCACCATGACGATTAATATAGATGTTGATGTTTGTGGTCTTCCTGTGTTTATAATGGGTGAAAATGGAACAAAACTATTGTCAGCATAGGGTTCATTCCCTGTGTTTTAATTTTTTTGTCGATGGATACGTATCCATCCTGATGAGACTTATTAAAGTCGAAACAAAGAATAAATATAAATAAAAGGATGTGTTTATAATGAAAATAATCAATCAGTGTATACGATTTAATGTAGAAATGACGTTTCAAGAACTAAGAGATATACAAGCATGTATTTTAATGGCAGACAATGACAATAACTACTGTAATAGTGAACAAAAACAAAGATTGTTAGATATGACTGCAGCTATAGAACTTGAAATCAAATATATAAGGAGTTAACATGGAAATAACTACTGCACTAGCTCAATATAATATTATAAAAAAAGATGATGATAATGGAAAAATATATGAGCACAGACCGATGTTGTTTCAAATAAAATGTGAAACACTCGAAGAATTTGAAAAAGTCAGAATACTAATAGAAGAACTATTGTAATGAATGATATATGAACAATTAGTAATGGAAGTGATTGATATGAATCTTGAAGAAGTTAAAAAAATTAAGTTAAAGCATGAAATGAAATTAATGAAAAAAGCTAATGTAATTGGTGTTATGACGGCACAAAAGATACAAAATGGAGTTATAACTAGTACATTGGGCATAACTTGTATGGTTAGGGATAAAGTTGCCCCACAAAAGCTTAGAACAAAAGATATTATACCAAAAGAAATAGATGGTGTATTTACAGACGTAATAGAAGTTGGTCGTGTTAAGGCATTGGGCACAGGTGGATTAATGCGACCTAGAATCGGTGATAGTGGAATTGATAGAAAAACTAGACTTAGACCTGCTCCTATGGGAACTTCTGGTGGACATTATAGTATAACTGCAGGTACTAATGGTGAACTTTTAATGGTCGATGGTAATCTCTGTATTGGTACCAATAATCATGTAGCAGCTATGTCGAATGAAGCTAAAATCGGTGATGATTATCTACAGCCGGGTCCACATGATGGGGGAAAGAAACCAGATGATGTTATTGGAAATTTGTATAAATTCCAAGAAATAACTTTCGTTGATGCACCAAGTTCATGTCAATTTGCCGGGGCCATTACAACAGTATGTAACCTTATTTCTGCCGCTTTAGGACGTAAAACAAGGTTAAGTGCTTTTTATTCAAAAAATATAAGTAATTTAGTTGATGCCGCAGCAGTTAAAGTTATTAGTGCCGAATATGTCTTATCTAAAATATTAGATATTGGAAGACCAAAAGGTGTTGGAGAAGCACATATTGATGCCGTAGTTCAAAAGTCTGGTAGAACAACTGAGCATACTAAAAATGCATCGGTTACTGCGGTAGATGCTACTATAAATGTAAGTTATGGCGAAGGTAAAATGGCAATATTTACTAATCAGATACTAATTTCACAACCAGGTTTTTCAGCAGGCGGAGATAGTGGTAGTTTAGTACTAAATATGAGTGGTTATGCCGTCGGGAAATTATTCGCTGGTAGTGATCAGGTTACAATAGCAAACCATATGCGTGATTATTTAGACGCATTAGATGCTGAATTAGTGGTAGAAAAATAGTCGCTTAGCAGAGATAAATATTTTGTTTTTAATTTTTGAGTTGATATAATATGTTAATTGATATCAAAGATTGTAATTTTTCGACTAGCAAGCCTTGTGAACTGTGTTCAAGAGAACCTGTCGATTATTGGCAGATGTTTTACATTAAGTATAAAACTGGTATGGTAGGCATATGTACAAATTGTTTAGGCTATGTAGTTTGTAATATGGATATTGTAGATAAATATGGCAAAGTAGTACATGTTAAAAATACCGATGTGAAGTGATATAATATGGATGAATTGAAAATTGATGTGGAAGAGTTGATAACCAAAGATATTGCGGCTAAATTGTTAGAAACAATACCTGTCGAACAAAGACAGCAGATATTGGAAGCCTCTTTAAATAGAACCCTTGAAAATGTTTTAACTTCTTGGAATGTTGAACGTGCGCTTAAGGTGGATGTTGAAAAATATATGGTTGAATATTTAAAAAAACCGGAAGTTCAAGAAAGGATAAAACAGGCAACAATCAAAGGAATTGATGAATTAATGAATGGTGTGGTAAGGGCAATAGTTATTGGAGCGCAAAATCAATTACAGAATACCTATACAAAATTGATTAAAGAGGGTAAAGCTTAACAGGCAGAATAAATGAAAAATTGAATTTCTTTCATTTATTTCATTTTTGGTATTATTATGGGTTTTGGAAAAAGAGCACCTAAGAAAGAATATAAAAAAAATGATTCAAAAAATAGTGGAAACACTGAGAAATCTGTTGAAAACCACACTAAAAAAAACGGTAGTATTAGCAGCCGTGTTGATAATAACAATAATAGTAATAATATTGTTAGTGGCTGCATGAAAATAAAAAAACAAAAAAAGACCTTGAATTTTTTAAAAAAAACCAAAAGAAATAGTTCGAATGTTTTGTTGTTTGGTGTAACAAAAGAAGAAAAATTACAACAATTTGTAATAAATATTAAACTGTTACATCCAAGTATGCCCGATTTTTGGCAACAGAATGAAATTAGCAAATTCAAGAAGAAGTTTAATATCCAAGATAACAAGTAAAGTGAGTGATTAAAAATGGTATATAAAACAGTAGAAGTAATGGAAAAAGTAATGAAAGCACGCAAATATTGTGATATTTGTGGTGATGAAATAGATATTAATCTTGCCTGTAATATAGCACGTTGTGAGTGTTGCAAAAAAGATTTGTGTATTAATTGTGTTGGTCATGAAGAAAGCACTCACGGAGATTATCGTGTTGTATTTTGTCAAAATTGTTGGGGCGTAGGAGAAAGCTATAGAATTGAGATTGAAATACTGAATACTAAAATTGATCAATTATATCAGGAATGGCAAAACAATTGTGAAGAAATATGTTAATTGAAGCTTAATCTAAGCCCTAATTAAGTCTAGTTTTATAATTTAAGGGTAATAGGTAAGTAGCCTAAAGATAGAGCCTAAATACTAGCTTATCCTTAAGATATAAGGCTAATAAAGGACTTATTAAGTAGATTATTAATAGGAAATAATAAATAATAGTGATAAAATATGTCATTTGGAAAAAGAGCATCTAAAAAACAGTACATAAAACCAAAAGTAGCTAAATCTGAAACGACAAGTAAAATTCGTGATGATTTGATTATTAAAAGAATTGAGGGTATACTTGAATGTACTGATGCTGGCTGTTGTCCTGTTGAATACATAAAAAACAAAATATCCGGTGTGGATAATATTGAAATTTACATTAGAAAATGTGCGACAAAAAATAGTTATATATTACATCGTGGTTGGTTATATAACAAACTATGGACAATTGAAGATTTAAATGAAATATGTAATGATAAAATTACGATAGATGATTTTGATGATGAATATATTAGGATTGATAAAGATTTATTAGATAAACTAATGGCATTGTACCAAAGAGAAAATGAACCTATCAAAGTTACTTGGTTTGAAGGATTGATTAAGCGTGGTGCATTGCATATGACAGAAAAACAATTATGGCAATCACTTGATCGATTGATGCGTTCTGGTAAAATCTATGAACCAGCAATAGGCACGTTTGCTCCTACTTATAATAATATATAAATGGAAAGAGTTGAATATTATGACAAAAGAACTTAAAATAGAAGATTGTAATGATTTAAGGAGATGATTAAAGTGTATGCTACGACAATAATCGATACTTCGGCAATGAAAGCTTGGGAAAAAGCTATGAATTTTGTGGCTAAAAGCCCTTTAAAGTTAAAATTTGGTGGCGGAGATGAAATAAAGTATGCTTCGGATAGTCAGGTATCAATTATACTTGATAAAAACGCTGTTAATGAGTTATTAAATGAACAGTGGCATCCGAGCGATCCATTTTGTACACCAGAACGTGTAAAAGCATATAAAGCTGAATATAAAAAGGGTTTTGATGTTTCAGTATTTGATTATACATATAGAGATATACTTGAAGAAGGTTTTGATGATGCCTGTGGATATGATCCTATAGATCAAATAGTGATACTAAAAAAAGGTCTTCAAAAACAAGTTGATGAAAAAATGGGATCTAATCGAAATGTAGCTGTTTTGTTTAATCCTGGTATAGACAACTTTTCTGGTCTTGCTATTCCATGTTGGAATGAAATCCTTATTAGATGGGAAAAAGAAGGATACTGTTCGGTTCACACCACATTTAGAAGCCATGATTTAGCATCTGCTTGGAATGCTAATATGTTAGCCATAACAGAGTTCATCTATGAAGAAATAGCAAAACCGTGTGAATGTAAAATATTATATTGGTCGGAGCACAATTATTCATTACATATTTATGAATATGATCTACATATTATTGATGAAATGACCAATATTGGTAGAAATCCTGTATTAAGTCTTATACAAAACAGGTATGATACCATCGCTGCCGGTGAGAGTATTAGGTTTTAGTTGTTGATTTAAATGGTGCTACTAACTGGAAGAAAAGTATTACTACAAACAGTAAGAATACTTGACTTATTTGAAAAGTATCCTCAATTTAAAGATATTGGTGCGAGAATTGATGTAATGACTTATGAATTTGGTGAATTTACCAAATATTTTAAGGTTTATGCTAAAGCGTATGGTCATCTAAGCGATGGTTATACGGCCGAAGCAAGGGTCTGTTTAGCAGCCCCTTTGATTCAAATCGAAATGTTTTGTGTTTCAAAGGGTTGGGACATTAATATATTACGCAATGAAGGATATGAACACTTGCTTGACAAGATAGAAGAAGTTGAAGCAAAAGGTGGGAAAATGATTTAAATGACTTTGGAACATTTGAAAGTAATAATGTGTTTTGAATAAGGGTGATTAAATTGAATAGAATTGAAAATTACATATTAAAACTTGAAGCATGGAAAAAAGTGTGTAAAGAAATAATACAACACAGTGAAGATATAGAAACTAAATTTGTTGCTGAAGAGTTGCAAAGCAAAATCAAAAATGATTTAGTTTATTTTAAACATGAATTAGAAAAACTTAATAGGTGATTAGTGATGACATATAAAGTGACATTTCTTAGTGTCAATGATGTAATTGAAATGAATAAAAGCGAATTTGATAAGTTAGTACAAACTCAAGGTTTAGTAGAGTTTGTATTAGAACGCAATAGACAATCAGATATTTATTTTACCATTTATAATGGTGCGGTAATACAATGCAATAATTCTGATAAAAAATGATTTACACTAAAAAGGTGAGCTTGAATGAAAAAAACAGTTATGGTTGAAGAAATAATATATTTTTGTGATGTATGTGGTAAAGATATAACAGATCAGAATATAAATATTTGCGAAATTTGTGGTAGAGAACACTGCGATTCTTGTCATTGGGTAGTAAAAGGCACTAAAAATATGTTAACAGGTGTATGCTCAAAATGTAGTGATAAATATGATAAATTTAAACAAAAAATTGATATTTGTTATGAAAAATATAATGCCCTATATGAAGCAAAAGTTAATATTATACACAACGAATGGAAAAAAGAAAGTCTAGATTGTACATAAACAAAAAATAGGTGATTAAAAATGGTAAATAAAATAGTTGTCGCATTGGACAATGATATTAAAGATGGAATACGTCTTGTATCTGAATTGAATACACAGGGTTAGAGAAATATATGCCGAAATAAATGAGGTATAGACATGTTAAAAGAAACCCTGATAGATATGTTGCTTGATGAAGGAATTGTTAAAATCAAAGACAAGGACGAAAAACCATTTACTTTGAAATCAGGTAAAAAAAGTAGATTATTTTTTGATGTAAAGGAAGCATCATTGAATCCTAATATTCTACATGTAATAATAACTAAAGTTTATGAGTTAGAGATATTACAAAATTATACTAAAAAAGATGATAAAATAGGTAGTGTTGCAATAGGTGGGGTACCTATTGCAACAGCATTATCCTATAAATCGAGGATTCCTCAGATAATCATACGCCCAGAAGAACATAAGACAGGGACTGAGTCAAAAATTATTGGTGATTGTCAAGGTTGTAATATCTTGCTAATCGAAGATGTAACAACATCAGGTGGTTCACTTATAAATGCTGTAAATAATATGCGTGAACATGGTGGAACATGTGATGAATGCATCGTTATGATTGATAGACAAGAAGGAGCTGAAGAGTTATGTGCACAAAACGATATAGCGCTGCATCCAATACTGACAAAATCTGATTTTGGAATTGAAGAATGACTTACACAGAAAAATATAGACCGAGTAGGTTGCGTGATGTTGTCGGACATCGACAACATGTTAATTTTTTACTAAATTGGTCTAAAGAATGGAAAAATGGTACGTCAAGACAGAGAGCTTTGATTTTATATGGTCCTGCCGGCATAGGTAAAACAAGCATAGCTCATGCCTTAGCAAATGAAATGAATTGGGAAATAATCGAGCTTAATGCAAGTGATACTAGAACCGCTGGTGTTATTTCAAGAATAGCAGGTTCGGCAAGTAAGTCTATGTCATTAGATTCTTCATATGATAGAAAACTTATTATATTGGATGAGGCCGATAACCTACATGGCAATAGTGATAGAGGGGGAAGTAGAGCAATTACAAATATTGTAAAAAATACCTTGCAACCTATTATACTCATTGCTAATGACTATTATAAGTTAGATACGTCACTTAAGTCTGTATGTAAAAGTTTACAATTTAAAAACGTAAATGCTATTGAAATATCAAAGTTACTGACAGATATATGTGAAAAAGAAAACATTGCTATAGACAATAAAGTTGTTGAATATATATCTAAAAACTCAAATGGTGATGTTCGTGCGGCAGTTAACGATTTAGAAAGTATTTGTGTTGGTAAAAATAGGGTTGATTATGATGATATCACTAATGATACTCATATCGTTGATGAAAATCAAAGAGATATATCTGAAACGATATTCACGTTTGTAGATAAAGTTTTTAAATCTAATTTAAGTATGCATGAAAAACTTGAATTGTCAGGTAATATAGACGAAAATCCTGAATCTACTATTCATTGGTTAGACGAGAATATACCGCTGGTGTATAAAGATATGAATGATCTGTGTAATGCCTATGATTTAATATCAAAATCTGATTTATTTCTTGGTAGAGTTCATAAAAGACAAAATTATACAATGTGGAAATATGCCAATGTATTAATCTGTGGGATAGGTTCTGTCAGTAACACTCGTCTTGGGTTTATAAGATATTCTCCACCAAAATATTGGAGTAAATTAAAGCAAAGTAAATCAAATAGAAATATTAAAAAATCAATTGCTTTCAAACTGGGTTCTATATGTCATATATCAACCAAAAAAGTTTTATCAGAAATGTTTTGGTTCATTAAAGAACTAATAAAAAATGAAGAATATGTAATAGTCATTTCTTATGAATTAAATTTAAACAAAGAAGAAATTGCATATCTATTTGATTTAAAGACAAATTCAAAAAAAGTTATAGAAATTTATGATATTATTTCAAAACTAAAAGAAGATGATATTGAACCAGAAGATGCTGATTATACAAAATTAATAAATATTTCTAGTGATACTACAAACAATGGAATTAAACAGGAAACACAAATGGTTTTGGACGGTTTCTAATATGAAAACCTTTAAAGAATTACAGCAAGATGAGATGCAGGCTTCATTGTTAGTTAATAGCATCATTCCAATTTTTATCTATATAATATATTTGTTAATTAAACAAAAATTTAAAAGAATGAAGGAGATAGACAATGCATTTAAACGAATATCAAATGATTGCACGAAAAACCGCAATATATCCAGAGATAAATGATAACCTTACATATCCACTATTAGGTTTATGTGGAGAGTCGGGAGAGTTGGCAAATAAAGTTAAAAAAATATATAGAGATGATTTTGGTATATTAACAGGAAATATGAGAAATGATTTAATTGAGGAATTAGGTGATGTGCTTTGGTATGCTGCCAATATAGCTAGTGAACTTGAAATTGATTTGAATAGTGTTGCAAAGCTTAATCTAAATAAATTGCATGATCGTGAAACAAGGGGAGTAATACAAGGTAGTGGTGATAAAAGATGAACGACATATCTAAATCCAAATCAATTGAAGAATTAGAAAATAGGATTAAATCATTAAGTAGAATAATGATTGAGTCTGAAACATCAATATTATATCTTGATCAGATCATTGCTGATCATGTAACGGCAAAAGATAATGAAGTCAAGAAAAAAGAGTCATTAAGAATAAAAATTGATGTATTATCTATAGAGTTAGATAAACTTAAAAATCAAAAGAATTAGAAAATCGAATATAAAGGCTTAGATATTAAATATAGTCCTTATGAAACGCTTATAAACGCCTATAGAACGGGTATAGAAAAGGTATAAATAGTTATAAATCGATAATAAAA
>Ga0209345_10002130_pt1 | contig 22434 bp, 22 predicted proteins | sample Cruoilmetagenom7_FD_187294 | JGI IMG/M metagenome (GOLD analysis project Ga0209345, IMG submission 187294) | Oil polluted marine microbial communities from Coal Oil Point, Santa Barbara, California, USA - Sample 7 (SPAdes) (version 2) | ecosystem: Environmental > Aquatic > Marine > Oil seeps ...
ATCCCCAGGATCCCGCGCAGGGTCAGGTACTGAAACACTGTCAGTGCCGAAAAATATTCTGATAAAACCCCTGTCAGCCAGAGTAGCATGTGCTATTCACCTTGTTTTTGATCTCCTCTACCGCGATATCCATGGCAGCACTTCTGGATCCTTTCACCAGTACGGTCATCGGTCGCGCATTTGTGCAAACGATGGTCTGCGCAGCCTCCCGGTGTGTCTGGTACATTTCGGTCATTTCGCCAAACCCGTCGGCGTAGCCGTCACAGCCGGCCCCGACTGTCAGCAAACGATCAATTCCAAGCTCGGCAGCAAAAGCTCCGACTTCACGGTGCAGTTCAAGAGCGGTGGGCCCGAGTTCACCCATAGCGCCCAATACGGCAAGGCGCTGTCCGCTCCGACTAGCAAGGACACGCAGCGCCGCTTTCATGGAAGCCGGATTAGCGTTGTAACTGTCATCAATAACCGACAACTCTCCCGGCAAGCTGATAACCTGCAGTCGCCCGCGTACCGGCTGCATCCCGGCCAGGCCTTCAATGATGGCCGCATCCGTAGCACCCAGCTCGCGGGTTGCCGCTATAGCAAGCAGAGTGTTGGTTACGTTGTGCTCGCCTTCCAAAGGCAGGGTAAGCGAACAAGACCAACCATCGGGCCCGGTCACAATAATTTCCGGCTTAAGGCTTTTCGTTTTCTGCATGACGGCGCTGTAGTCTGCCCCGGAATTACCACAGCAGCTGACACTTACAACCCGCCGCGAACCTGCACGCTCATGCCACTGGCCAAATGCAGGGTCATCACGATTCAGCACTACCAGGCCTCCGTCGGTAACACCTTCAATAATTTCGCCCTTGGCCCGGACGATATTTTCGTAGCTGCCAAAACCTTCAAGGTGTGCCTGGCCTGCATTTGTGACAATCACTACCTGGGGCCGGGTGATCGCCACGATATGTGCGATCTCACCAATCCCGCTGGCACCCAGTTCGATAACGCCATAACGCTGCACAGGTTCCAGACCTAACAAGGTCAGAGGAACACCAATGTGATTATTCAGGTTGCCTCGGGTAGCCAGGGTATCGCCCATACGGCCCAGAATGGCCGCGCTCAGCTCTTTAACTGTGGTTTTGCCACTACTGCCAGTAACTGCAATCAATTTCGCATTGCTTTCGTCACGATTGCCGGCTGCTAACGCTGCCAATGCGTTAACTGTGTCATCCACAACCACCTGAGGCAGATCAACATTGCTATCAAGAGTGTCGACAACTGCAGCGCAAGCCCCGAGCTTCTCTGCAGCCGGTAAAAACCTGTGACCATCAAAGTTGTCACCACGAAGGGCCACAAACAGATCACCAGGCTTCAAAGCGCGCGTATCTGTAGAAACATCTTTAAAAAAGACATCACTCAACCTGTGGGATGAGCAGGTGCCACCGGCAAACCGCACAGCATCAGCCAGTGAGAATTCGCGCATCATGCGACACCCCCTTCAAGCTTCAGAAGCTGGCGTACCTGGGCCACATCGCTGAATGGTATCTTCTGCCCGGCAATCTCCTGCCAGGACTCATGACCTTTCCCGGCTACCAGGACGAGATCTTCTGGCTCAGCCATATTGAGCGCAAAGCGAATTGCCTCAGCACGGTCATGAATGACCGTTACAGACTCAGCGTCGGAGAACCCCTCCAGAATACCCAGCACAATTCGCTCCGGGTTTTCTGTCCGAGGGTTATCATCCGTTACAACAATGACATCCGCGCACTTTTCTGCTTCCTTCGCCATTTCCGGACGTTTTCCGCTATCCCTGTCTCCGCCGCAACCAAATACACAAATCAACCTGCCCGCTACGTGCGGCCTCAAAGCCGCCAGCGCATTTGCCAAAGCGTCCGGGGTGTGAGCGTAATCCACAACAACACGAAGACCATCCTCACTGCAGAAACGTTCAAGCCGGCCAGGCGGCGGGGCAAGCTGACTTACCGCCTGCTGAACCTGATCTACGGACACACCCAGCGTCATAACCGTTGCGACTGCAGCCAGCACATTGCTGGCATTAAAGCTGCCCATGAGAGGTGCCGAAAGGCTGAAAGCCCCCCATTCACCATCGACTACTGCATCAAAGCCATCGTCAGTCGGGTGAAACTCTTTCAACCAAAGCTCTGTCTCGGATTCGTGCAGGCTGTAGCGAATCCGGTCGCATTTGCTTTCGAGTTTTTTGTATAACTGGCGCCCGAAAGGGTCATCAAAGTTGATCACCGAGAAGTGCACATCCTCACGCTCAAACAGCCTGGCTTTGGTCGCACCGTAGGCTTCCATGGAACCGTGATAGTCGAGGTGATCCCGTGTCAGATTGGTAAAAATAGCCGCAGTAATGGTCAAGCCATCCACTCGACCCTGATCCAACCCGTGAGAAGAGACCTCCATCGCGGCTGCACGCGCGCCCTTTGCAATAAGGCCTGACAAGGCCCTGTTTATCTGCACAACATCCGGCGTAGTGTGGGTTGTCTTCCGCAGAGACCCAGGCATGCCGTAACCCAGTGTTCCCAGAACACCACACGGCGTTCCCGCCTGACTTAGCAACTGGGCCACATAATGACTTACAGAAGTTTTTCCGTTGGTGCCGGTAATACCGATCAACCGGAGCCTGCGGGAAGGGTGCTCGTAAAACCGGGCCGCAATTTTACCCGTCAGCTGCCTGAGCCCGGCAACCGGTACAATCAGTGCTCCGTGGTGCTCTGAACACTCAGTTTCCTCATTGGATTCCAGAAGTACGACCGTCGCACCGGCGGCAATGGCTTTGTCCATATAGTGGTCCGCCGGCGTCCCCTTGCCTGCCAGTGCGACAAATGCATCACCGGAACTGACTTCACGACTGTCTGTTTGCAGACCATGAATGGTAACGTCAAACACGGAGGGCACAGAAACTATGCCCTGCATCAGGGTACTGAGAGATGTCATGCTCATAAGCTCACCCCCTTTCTCCTGTTTTTCCTGCCTGCAGGCCTGTAGTGCCAACTTCCAGTTCCGGCTTCACATTCAGGAGTCGCAACGCATCACTCATTACCCGTGAAAACACAGGCGCAGCCACTTCACCGCCATAGTATTCGCCGGACTGAGGTGCATCCACCGCCACAACCGTGACAATTCTTGGATTATCTATGGGGGCCATACCGGCGAAAATCGCCTTGTACTGACTGTCTTCGTAGCCTTGAGCACCGACCAGGTGAACTGTTCCGGTCTTCCCCCCGGCACTGTAAAAGCCCGGCTGTGCACGCTTGCCAGTACCCCGGGCAACTGCCTCTCCCAGCATGACCCGAACATCATTGGTTACCCGTTCAGAAAGAACTCTCTCGCCGACGGGCTTTTCATTCAGCTTCATCAGGCTGAGCGGGTACCGCATGCCGCCATTGGCAATTACCATGTAGGCCTGAGCTAACTGAAGTGCATTCACACTCATCCCATAACCATAAGAGAGTGTTGCCTCTTCAACCGGGCGCCATTTCGGTGGTGCTGGCAAAACTCCAACGGCTTCCCCAGGAAACCCGATACCCGTTGGCTGCCCCAGACCAAGGCGCGCATAGACATTGCGAATCGTATCGCCACCCAAATCAGTTGCAATTTTGCTGATACCAACGTTACTGGATTTGACAATGATATCGGTGAGACTCATAACGCCATAATTACGGTGATCACGAATCGTAAACCTGCCAAACCGTCGATAACCCGGCGACGTATCAATTGATGTATTGGTGGAGTATTGCCCGGACTCAAGCGCCGCAGCCATAGTGATCGGCTTCATGGTCGAGCCAGGCTCAAACAAATCGGTAATAGCCTTGTTACGAAGGTTTTCGGGAGCTAACTGACTACGATCATTGGGGTTATAGGAACCCTGATTGACCATGGCGAGCACCTCCCCCGTCTCAACATCGAGCATCACGAGGGTGCCACCACGCGCATCATGGGCACTGACAACGGCCTTCAGTTCACGATATGCGAGATACTGCAGGCGCAGATCTATGCTCAACTCAAGATTACGGCCAGGGCTGGCATCGCGGATAAGCGTAAGATCCTTGATGATTCGTCCGCGGTTATCCTTTAGTACACGCTTGCGCCCGGGGTCGCCAGACAACCAGTCGTTGTATGCCAACTCCATGCCTTCCTGGCCACGTTCATCAATATTGGTAAACCCGACAACATGGGCAGTAACCTCGCCCGCCGGATAATAACGCCGATACTCCTGGCGTGTGTATACACCGGGGATATCCAGCTCCATAGCCTTTGCGGCCAACGCCGGCTGTATCTTTCGGCGGAGATAAATGAATTCGCGGCCAGCGTAAGTTTCAAGACGCTCACGCAGCCTCGCCTCACTGATATCCAGAACCCGTGCAAGGTTTGTCAGGCGCGGCTCATCCGGATCTGTCTCGGAAGGGTTTGCCCAAAGGGTCTGCACCGGAGTACTCACTGCCAGAGGCTCTCCATGGCGGTCAGTCACCACGCCGCGATGAGCATCAATAGCCTCTACACGGATCGTCCGGACATCACCCTGCTTACGCAGAAAATCATTGTCCACAACCTGCAAATCAACCAGACGCCACCCAAGCGCCAGCACAACCACCAGAAACAAACCCAGCACAGAACCAAAGCGCCAGGCTTTCAGGCCTGCCGCAATTTTATGGTTCAATGTTCTTGCCGATTCCTGATTGGACAATCAGATCACCCTGGGACGGTTTGTTATCATGATTATCGGGATGCTGACGGCGACATCAGAGGCACCAGAACAATATCCTGACGCCCCGGAACCACCATACTGAAACGCTCTGCCGCAAGTTTTTCTACACGACCGTGGCCCCCTAAAGCGCTCTGCTCCAGAAGCAACTGACTCCATTCCGCCTGAAAACGATCACGCTCAGCCTGAAGCTGAGACAGGGTATTAAACAACCCACGATTATCGTGAGCGCTGACAACAACGCCAATAGATGAACCCACCAGCAGCAACGCAAGAACAAGCGATACCAAAACGTTTTTCTGCCGTGTGGCATCAAAAACACGTCGCGAAATCCGGACAGCCGCAACAACGCCTTCCCGAACTTTTTCTTTATTCAACTTAGCCGGCTTTACCGCCGGCTCTATGGCTACCGCGCCCATAATTACGCGCTCCCCTGGAATTTCTGTCTATTGTCGATGCGTTCCAGAACCCGCATAACAGCGCTACGGGCACGAACGTTCTCACTGACCTCACCGGCACCGGCCTTGTTGGCCTTGCCAATCAACCTGAAGTCCGCGGCCTCCTGCTCAGCCGTAACCGGTATGCCCTTAGGCAACCTGGGGCCGCGAGCAAGATCGCGCATAAAGCGCTTTACCAGCCTGTCTTCCAGCGAGTGAAAACTGATAACAACCAGCCGCCCGCCGGGCGCCAGTTTATCTACCGCTGCCTGCAACCCAGCCTCCAGATCTTCAAGCTCACGGTTAATAAAAATACGAACAGCCTGAAACGTGCGGGTTGCCGGGTGCTTGTGCTTCTCTTTTTTCACTACCGCCTCGCTCACCAATGCGGCCAGCTGAAGCGTGGTTTCGATAGGAGCCTCCTTACGGCGCTCAACTATCAGGCGGGCAATACGACGGGAAAACCGCTCTTCCCCGTAGCGCCAGATAACATCCGCAATCTCACGTTCTTCTGCATGTGCCAGCCACTGGGCCGCACTTGGCGACTGCAACGGATTCATTCGCATATCAAGCGGGCCTTCACGCATAAAGCTGAAGCCTCTCGAAGCATCATCCAGCTGTGGCGAAGACACACCCAAATCCATCAGCACGCCATCAACCTGATCCCAGCCAGCGTCGGAGACTGCACGACCCAACTCAGCAAATGAGCCATGGAAATATCCGAACCGGGAATCATTATCTGCCAGCCCTTCAGCCACACGGATCGCTTCTGGATCCTTATCGATACCCAGCAACTGGCCTGACGCTCCCAAGCGCCCGAGAATGAGCTGACTATGGCCACCACGACCGAATGTGCCATCCACATACTTGCCACCGGAATCGCTGACCAGATAGTCGACCGCCGAATCCAGAAGAACCGAGCGATGCGAAAACTCCGCTCCCGCCTCCTGACTGCGATCAGAGGTCATAAAGAAAGCGCCTCCATCTCAGGCGGCATATCTTCATCACCGGAAGATTCATCAAGCCACGCAAACCAACGCTCCTCACTCCACAGCTCCAGTTTTTTACCCTGCCCGATCAGCATCAGTTTTTTCTCAAGGTGGGCATAATTGCGCAACGTAGGTGGCACAAGAATACGCCCGGCCGAATCCAGTTCCATGGGAGCTGCGTTACCAAGCAGCAGCCTTTGGAGTCGCCGCACGGATTTATGCATATTGGGGAGAGCCTCGATTTTAGGGCGGAGAATTTCCCACTCCGGCTCCGGGTAAACCAGCAGACATCGCTCTTCATCAGCATTTGCTGTCAATACAATGCGGCCACCGCAAGCCTGCGCGAGACTTTCACGCACCTTGGAGGGGATCGCCAAGCGACCCTTTGCATCCATATTGATGGCATGACTGCCGAGAAAATTGCTCATTTACGCCGTCTCTGAAGACCTGAAAACCACAAATAACCACTAGAAACCACTTTTCCCCACTTGTGCACACTATAGAAACACGCAATTCACAATGCAAGCGCCGCAAACGACGGCCCTCTTTGGAAAGTTCCTTTTATGACAATAGGTTACGGGCTTTGATGCGAGAAATAGGTGACATTACGGAAAAGAAAAGAAGGAAAATCAACTACCTGCAAAAGAGTCTGAAGAAGACAAGAGAGGTTTAAGATTTTTTAGCTATAAGAAGCGTGCCATAAGAGTGGGCACGCTTCACTAATTTAGAGGAAAAAGGCGAGCTCGCCGATAAGCCGGGTTCTGTCGTGGACAGTCATTCATCTAGGGCCTGCGTCACCACAGGCCTCAAGCAACCTACCCGAGTCCAGCGCGGGCCACGCCATAGGACTCCTATTTGGTCTTGCTCCAGGTGGGGTTTACCATCGCCGTGGACTGTTGCCAGCCACGCGGTGCGCTCTTACCGCACCGTTTCACCCTTACCGGCACCCGTGAACTGATCACGAGCACTTAGGCGGTCTGCTTTCTGTTGCACTTTCCGTCGGCTCACGCCGCCCAGGAGTTACCTGGCACCTTGCCCTGCGGAGCCCGGACTTTCCTCCCCCGGATAAACCGGCGGCGACTGTCTGGCGAGCTCGGGCGAGACAATACTCCTGCACCAAGCCCCATGCAAGAAAAAGCGCCTTTTCAGGGATTCAGCTATCCTTGAGCTCAAGCGCCCGCTGGTAAAGTTCATTTTTACCCAGACCCGTCAGCTCGGAAGCAATCTTTGCAGCTTTCTTAAGCGGCATTTCCGCCATTAACAGACTCAGCAGCCGCTCTACATCAAGGGCCCCTGCCATCAGACCGCTTTCGGACTTTTCGGCACCACGAACCATAACGACAAACTCACCACGGCTACCATGAGGGTCCTCTGTCAGCTCGATAAGCACCTCAGCAGCTTCACCTGAATAGAAGGTCTCAAAGGCTTTTGTAATTTCCCGGCCCAGCACAATTTCGCGGCCCGGCCCCAGGATCTCAGCCATATCCGCCACTGTGTCCAGTATCCTGTGAGGAGACTCGTAGAAGACAAGCGTTGCAGTATCCTTTCGGAGCTCTTCCAGAGCTGAACGTCGGCCAGCACGCTTTGCAGGCAAAAAACCGACAAACAGAAAGCGATCGGTAGGCAGGCCCGCCGCACTCAAGGCAGCAACCAGAGCACAGGGTCCGGGAATCGGGCTTACCCGGATACCTTCACTTCTTGCTTCACGCACCAACACATAACCCGGATCTGAGATCAACGGCGTACCCGCATCTGAAATCAACGCGACATCCGAGCCTTCAGCCAACCGCTCCAACACACTCTGAACCCTTCCGCGTTCATTATGATCATGCAACGCAAGCAGAGGCTTATTAACACCTAGATGTTGAAGCAGGCGTCCGCTATGACGGGTATCTTCCGCTGCAATGACAGCCACCTCCGAAAGCACTTTGACAGCACGTGGAGAAAGGTCATCAAGATTGCCAATAGGGGTCGCGACGATATAGAGCGTACCTCGATTATCGCCCGTTTTTATCGCCTGCCTGGCCGACTGATCTGATTCAGATTTCAAAATATGTGCCTCGCGCGCAGGGACGTCGTCAGCATGACACCTGCGTCATGTGAATTGGCCCGGGAGCTGTTAAACTTGCCACCATCAGATCGGCGCCACAAGCCCAAAACTCCGGAATCTATAGAGATTGCCATGACTAAGACCCCTATTAACCACCTTGCTCTGGCAGGAATATTTGCCATAAGCCTGTTATTTACCGGTTGCGCCAGTGTCGACCTGGAGTCGCACGTAGCCCAATCTCCCGCCCAGGCTCTTGAACTCGCAGCGAAAGAACGTAATGCCGAGACAGCGCAGCAATACCTGCTGAAGGTTGCGAGCCAGTTCCAGGAACGCGGAGAACACCGGGCTGCCCGCACATTACTGCAGAGCACTCAACTGGCGCAACCGACTGCACCACTGCAGGCACAAAAGCAGCTACTTGCCATGGCGAGCGCTGTCGCACTCGAAGACCGGGAATGGGCCAGCAAAATCACCAGGTCACTATCACCGGACAACTTCAAAAGTTACAACTCAGATCTTATTAACCGTGCCGCCAGCCTTCAGGCTGAAACCTACGCGCTGGTTGGAGATCGCCTTTCCGCCGCCATGACGTTAATGCTTCTTTCACAAACAGATGGCAAGGTTAACCCTCAGGAAATTCACGACCAGATCTGGGCGTTTCTGAAAGCCGTTACGGATCAGAAACTCGCAACCGGAAGCGAGGACACCATCGGCTTTGAGACCGAGGGGTGGCTTGAACTTTCTGCCAGCCTGCGCTCCCCCGAACTGAGCATTGACGACCAGGGACGTGCTATACGTCGCTGGCAAAATAGCTGGCCCGGGCACCCGGCAGCACAAATACTGCCATCCGAACTGCAACTAATTGCCAGCATGGCAGAAAACCGGCCTGAAAAAATCGTGCTGGCCCTGCCCCTCCAGGGAGCCCTGGCCAGCGCCGGCAAGGCCATCCGCGATGGTTTCCTGGCCGCCTACTACCAGGATGGTTCGGCTGACCGCAGCAAGACCGACATCCGTATTGTAAACACATCAGATCAACCGTTTGATCAGCTATACAAGGAGCTGGCCGCTCAGGATATCGACCTGGTTATAGGCCCCCTTGAGAAAGAAGCGCTGGCGAGCCTCACCAGCATGAGGACTCTGCCAGTTCCAGTCCTCGGCCTCAACTACCTGGCTACGGACAAAAAAGCACCGGAAGGTCTCTACCAGTTCGGCCTTTCCGCTGAAGACGAAGCCCGACAGATCGCAGACAGGCTTCAGGAACAGGATATCAACCAGATTCTCGTACTCATTCCCCAGGGCGAATGGGGAGACCGGGTAGAAGCGGCACTACTGAAGCGCATGCAGCTCAATGGCGCAGTTGCGCTGGATATCGAACGATTCTTCCGCGAAGATAACCTGCGCGCAATTACGGCAGATCTCCTCGGCATTACCGTATCCAGGGACAGAGCCATTCAGGTGGAACAAACCATTGGCCTCAACGTGGAATTCGAACCCCGGCGGCGCCAGGATGCAGAGGCAATCGTTATGGTGGCCGAACCTGCGATCGCACGCCAGCTCAAGCCCTTATTCGCGTTTTACTTCGGAGGAGACCTTCCGGTTTACTCACCCTCCATTATCTACGAAGGGGTACCGGACCCTGCCCGGGACCGCGACCTCAATGAGGTAATATTTACAGACATCCCATGGATTCTCGATAGCAAAAATCCATTGCGAGACGAGGCGGCCAGAGTTTTACCTGGGACTCGCGGCCAACTCGGCAGGCTATTTGCCATGGGTGCTGACGCATGGCAACTAAGCAAGCGCCTGCCCCTGCTACGCCAGGTACAAACCGCCACTGTCGATGGTCAGACCGGCGAACTCACCATGACCCCTGAAGGCAGCATCCATCGAAATCAGCTTTGGGCGCAATTTCGCAGCGGCACACCCAACCTTCTACCCCAAAAAACTGACGCCGTTGATGAAGTGACCAAGCAGGTACCGGCCAACTGATCCCACATAACGAAAGGACAAGTCATGCCATGGACGGCAGCAAAGCTATCGGGACCCATTTTGAAGGAGTGGCCGCACGATACCTCACGGCTCGCGGTGTAGATATCCGGGAGCGCAACGTGTACAACCGCGGTGGCGAAATCGATCTGATAGGGCTTGACGAGGATACTCTGGTGTTCTTTGAAGTTCGCTACCGGGGCAGCGGCAGCCTGGTAGACCCGGCAGCCTCGATTTCCTACCCAAAGCGACAGCGCCTATTGAAAGCCGCCGCCTTTTACTTACATCGACACAACCTTTGGAATGCCCTTAGCCGTATAGACGTAGTGGCAATCAGCCCGGGAACCGTTAGAAAATACCGGGTACAATGGATCAAAAATGCAATCCAGGCGGACGTATAGATTCTGATGAGTGAAACGGGAAACCTGATCAACCAATTGTTTGCAAGCCATATGGAACACACGGCACAGGCTGCCAGCACCGTAGGATCCGCTATTGAGCAGGCTGCAGACGCTTTTGTAAGCGCCCTCCTCAATGACGGGAAAATTATCACCTGCGCCAACGGCAACGCCAACGTAATCGCCCAGTATTTCTGCACGGCATTTCTCAACCGTTTTGAGCAAGATCGGCCGGCGCTGCCAGCTATCAACCTGGGGGCCGACGCCACCACCTACTCCGCCATTTGTCGGGACAACCGTTTCAACGACACATTTTCACGTCAGGTTAAAGCCATCGGCAAGCCCGGCGACCTGCTATTCGTGATTGTGGACGACGGTCACAAAGCGAACCTCATTCAGGCTATTCAGGCCGCTCATGACCGGGAAATGAACGTGGTGGTACTGAGCGCGCGGGAAAAGTCCGACATCACCTCCCTGATGCATGCCGAAGACCACGAAATCGCACTGAACGATCTCTCACCAACAGAGGCCGCGCCTTTACTGCTGCTGACGATCAATGCCCTGTGCTCGCTGGTAGATGGCAAACTGTTTGGAGGCTGACAAAAAAGCCGGCATTTGCCGGCTTTTTTATAAAAACAGTTATGGATCTCTGCCTACTTGACAACCTTTAGAGTGGGCCGGCCCGAGGGGCGCTCTTCCTGGCCTCCGGACTGCCCCGCTCCTTCCCTGTCATTAGTGCCGTCAGGATCGGGAGAGCCGGGCTCGCTGCCAAACACCATACCTTCACCGTTTTCCTTGGCGTAAATAGCCATCACTGCCTGAAGCGGGATAAATACCTGCATAGGCACACCGCCGAAGCGAGCACTGAACTCCAAGGCTCCATTGCCCACGACCAATCCACGCACGGCGCCAGGACTGACATTCAAAACAATCTGTCCGTTCGCTACGTGCTCTGTGGGCACCTGAACACCCTGAACGCCCGCGTCCACCACTATATATGGGGTGCAGTCGTTATCCAGTATCCACTCATTAAATGCCCGCACCAGATACGGCCGACTGGATGTCATGGTGATCCTGTTATCAGACACTGCTTGTCTCCTGTTCCGTATAGCGGATACCCGCCAAATCAGCTACGGATGTCTTCTTCAAGATCAGAGAGGCTCGCCTTGAAACCTTCACGGCCAAATATGCTCTCCATATATTTGTGCACCGGCTTGGCTTGCTTGTCATTAAGCTCTATACCCAGCGACGGCAAACGCCAGAGGATAGGAGCAATACAGCAATCAACAATGGTGAACTCCTCGGAGAGGAAAAACGGCATTTCACCAAATAATGGCGCCGTGGCAAGAAGGCTTTCACGCAGCTCTTTACGGGCAACTTCTGAAGCTTTGACATTTGGCTGACCCAGAATCTGATCCACCAAGCCACACCAGTCTTTCTGGATCCGATGGATCATCAACCGGCTATTGGCACGGGCAACCGGATAGACCGGCAACAAGGGAGGATGCGGAAAACGCTCATCAAGGTATTCCATCATGATGTTAGGCTCATACAGAACCAGATCACGATCTACCAGAGTCGGCAGGGCATTATACGGATTCAGATCAGCCAGTTCGGCTGGCGGATTGTCCGGATCAACATCAACGACATCAACGGTAACACCTTTCTCCGCCAAAACAATGCGCACCCTGTGGCTATAGTGGCTGGCCGGATCCGAGAAAAACGTCATCGATGACCGCTTAGTCACAACGCCCATAGAACTACCTCACGAGTAAACAAACCGAAATGATCCTGAAAAACGCAAAAATTCCAGCAGGCCGGTTAACGCCCACTGGAACTCAGGGAACAGGATTATACCCTATTTCTTAGTGTACGTCCTTCCAGTACTCACGATTGAGCAGGTAGGCGAATACAAAGAAAATAGCTACAAAGATTAAAACGAAAATCCCAAGACGCTCACGCTCAACTTTGATTGGATCCGCCATGTAGGACATGAAGTTCGTCAGATCGTACATGGCACGGTCGAACTCTACTCCAGACATACTCCCTTCAATGGCATACTCCGGGCAAGCACTTGCATTCTTGATGTTACCGCTCAGTGGCTCAACGCTCGGCGCATGACCAATATTAGGCTTAACCGCACAGAGCCCCTGAAGGTCAACCAGAACATGGGGCATACCAACTTTATCGAACACCACGTTGTTTACCCCCAGCGGACGGGTTTCATCCTTATAGAAACCTCTGAGATAGGAGTAAACCCAGGATTCGCCGCGCAGACGGCTTTCCAGGGAAAGATCCGGTGGCGGAGCACCAAACCAGTCGGCAGCCATGTCCTTGTTCATGGAGTTCTTCATCAGTTCGCCAATCTGGGCGCCGGTGAAGATGAGATTCTCTTCATACAAGTCGATTGGAATCTCAAGATCTTCAGCAACCCGCTTGTAACGAGCATATTCCATGGAGTGACATCCCATGCAATAGTTCGTGAACATAGCTGCACCACGCTGAAGAGATGCCTTATCGGTGTGGTCCGTTTCAATGTGATCAAGCGGGACACCATCACCGGCTGCCAGCCCGAGAACCGGCAGGATTGCGATGAAAAGACCAAAAATCAGCTTTCTCATTATCCTGTCACCCTCTCTGGTACTGGCTTGGTTTTCTCCATGCGCGTGTAGAACGGCATCAGAATGAAGTATAGGAAGTACACGACCGTCAGAATCTGGGCCACAGTGGTACGACCTTCAGTTGCAGGTACAAGACCCAGGTAACCCAGAACAACGAAGCTTACTGTAAACAGCGCCAGCGCGATCTTGCTCAGCCACCCTTTATAACGGATAGAGCGCACCGGACTTCTGTCCAGCCAGGGCAGCACAAACAGAATCGCAATCGCCCCACCCATGACTACGACACCCCAGAATTTCGCAGACAGGCCGAACAGATCAACCGTAACCGCACGCAACATGGCGTAGAAGGGTGTGAAGTACCAGACAGGCGCAATGTGCGCAGGCGTTTTCAGCGCGTTCGCAGGTTCAAAGTTAGGCTTCTCGATAAAGAGACCACCCATCTCCGGGAAGAAGAACACTACGATAAAGAAGATAAAGAAGAAAACTGCTACACCCACAAGATCGTGCACAGAATAATAGGGATGGAACGGAATACCGTCTTTGGGTATACCATTTTCATCCTTGTTTTTCTTGATATCGATACCGTCGGGGTTGTTGGAACCCACTTCATGCAAAGCAAGAATGTGAAGAACAACCAGGCCAAGCAGGACGATCGGCAGCGCAACCACATGCAAGGCGAAGAAGCGGTTCAGGGTAATACCGGAAATCAGGTAATCACCACGGATCCACAAAGAGAGATCTTCACCGATAACAGGAATAGCACCAAACAGATTTACAATTACCTGCGCGCCCCAGTAGGACATCTGTCCCCAAGGCAGCAGATAGCCCATGAAAGCTTCCGCCATCAGGACCAGATAAATCAGCATACCAAACAGCCAGATCAGCTCGCGAGGCTTCTGATAGGAACCGTACATAAGACCACGGAACATGTGGAGATAAACCACAATAAAGAACGCCGACGCACCCGTGGAGTGCAGGTACCGCAAGAGCCATCCCCACTGGACATCACGCATGATGTACTCAACAGAAGCGAACGCACCCTCGCCTGTCGGGTTGTAGCTCATGGTAAGCCAGATACCGGTTACCAACTGGTTGACCAGTACCAGCATTGCCAGAGAACCGAAAAAATACCAGACGTTGAAGTTTTTCGGCGCGTAATATTTTGCCAGATGATTATTCCAGGCATCGACAACCGGCAGACGCTCGTCTACCCAATTAAGAAGTTTCTGCATTACGCTGCCTCCGGATCAAGACCAATCGTAAGAGTCACGTCATCGTCATACCGATGAGGCGGAACCTGCAAATTCAGAGGTGCAGGCTGAGCCGTATAGACCCGTCCTGCGAGATCATAGCGGGAGCCGTGACAAGGACAGAACAATCCTCCGAGCCACTCATCCCCCAGATCTGCAGGAGCAATCTCCGGACGATAGGACGGCACACAACCCAGATGGGTACAAAGACCGACAAGAACTGCCATCTCAGGCTTGAGAGACCGCAAGACACCGCCGATATATTCTGGCTGTTGCGGGGATTCAGACTGAGGATCCTTCACCTTGCCATCAAGCTTTTCTATGTTGCTCACCATTTCGTCTGTACGACGGATAAGCCAGACTGGCATACCCCGCCACTCAACGGTGACCTGTTGACCCGGTTCAATCTTACTGATATTGACGGTTACCGGCGCACCAGCCGCCTCTGCCTTGGCACTGGGATTCCAGGATGCCACGAAAGGGACTGCCGCACCGACGACGCCGACTCCACCTACCGCAGCCGTAGCGCCGATAAGAAATCGGCGCCGACCTTGGCTCACGTCGCCATTATTCATTATGGTTTTCTCCCATCAGGCGATGTCACAGCCCGCAAGACAGCCGACAGTGTGCATCGAAAAGAACTTCACAATCCAAAAATATAAGCGCTCAAATGGTAATGAAATTACCATGTCCTTACAAGTCAGAAAGCCGCTGACAGAGCCTCTTCTCTGCTCCAGATCAATTTGACAACCATTGATCCTGAAACAAAAAAACCCGACCAAAATAGCCGGGTTTTCCTGGGATCTGCTCCAGCGAGACTTAACGCTTGGAGTACTGAGGACGCTTACGCGCCTTACGCAGACCAACTTTCTTACGCTCAACTTCGCGAGCATCACGGGTTACATAACCCGCTTTGCGCATCGCCGGACGCAGAGTTTCATCGTAATCCATCAGTGCGCGAGTCAGACCGTGGCGAATAGCACCCGCCTGACCACTGATACCACCACCTTTTACAGTAATGTTGATATCAAAACGATCTGCAGATTCTGCCACAACCAAAGGTTGACGCACGATCATACGCAGAGTCTCACGACCGAAAAAATCTTCGATAGTGCGACCATTGATAGAAATGTTACCGCTTCCCGGCTTGATGAACACCCGAGCCGTGGACGTTTTGCGGCGACCAGTACCGTAATTTTGTGCTACAGACATATCCGCCTTCCGTTAAATGTCGAGTTCTTTGGGCTGCTGGGCTGTATGAGGATGCTCAGCGCCTGCATAGATTTTCAGCTTCTTGAACATGGCACGACCAAGCGGGCCTTTCGGAAGCATGCCTTTTACAGACTTCTGAATAACCTGCTCAGGCGCCTTGTCGACCAGCTTCTCGAAGCTGATGGATTTGATTCCACCCGGAAAGCCGGTATGACTGTAGTACATCTTATCAGATGACTTTTTGCCGGTAACCCGCACCTGGCCCGCATTGATCACAACAATGTAATCGCCAGTGTCTACATGAGGGGTATACTCAGGCTTATGCTTGCCCCGCAGACGACGGGCGATTTCGGTTGACAGACGACCCAGCGTCTTGCCGGCTGCGTCTACAACGTACCAGTCACGTTTTACGGTTTCTGGTTTCGCACTCAGAGTCTTCATTGATTCCGCCTTGAACGCTATAAAAAGAAACGTTAAAAACCACCACCGGAAGTGTATAACACCCGGAAGAGGTTCTGTACCTGTAATTTGATCGGCAGTGACACTATTCGGGGCTGAGATAGTGGCATCACCTTGAAAAGCCAGGGCGCGAAGTATACTCGAACGATTATTTAAATCCAACCCTGAAACTGCACTGTTTTATAATTCAGTTATTGCCACAACGGTTTGCCATACAGTGCCTCAGTATTTGAGAGCAATACAGAGGCAAGATACTCCGGTCGCTCACCCCGAATCTCGGCAAGGCACTCCAGAATCCTGCGCAGATGAACAGGTGAGTTCTCACCGGCAGCAACACCCTCTGGGGCCATGTCAGGGGCATCAGTTTCAAGCACCAGGGATTCTATAGGCAGGCGCGCAACTGTATCCCGGGTTTTACGCGACCGGGGATGCGTAATTATCCCTCCAACTCCAATGTAGCATCCTTGACGAATCAACTTCAGTGCCTGCTGATAGCTACCGGAGAAGCCATGAAGCAGGGCCTTGCCGCTCCAGTTAAGACGTCTCAGAGTGGCGCATACCTCATCGTGAGTTTTAACCGAATGGATAATCAGCGGAAAACCAAATTTTGAGGCCAGCCTCACCTGGGCTTCAAACCAGGGTTGCTGTACCACCAGATCACCATGCAGCTTGTCCAGCCCGCATTCGCCAACCGCTATGCATCGGTCAGGTTTTGCTCCCAGAAGGCCATCCAACACCTCAAGATCTTCTGCAGAGTGCTCACTGACGAACCACGGATGGATTCCAAGACAGTAAAACAGACCTGCGTGAGCCAGGGCCGTGCCCCGAACACGGCTCCAGTCAGCACGACGCACACCAGGAATAACCATCCCGACAACACCAGTCAATGACGCAGCCCGAAGCTCCTCGGCCCGACGCCCATCAAACCGGGGAAAATCAAAGTGGCAATGAGCGTCAACTAACTTCAAAATCGATTTCACAGCAGGTTCGTCAGTGCTCCCGGGTTTTGTGGAACTCCACGTCCGGGAAACGCTCCTGAGCAAGGTTAAGGTTTACCATGGTAGGGGCGATATACGCTAACCGGTCCCCACCATCGAGCGCAAGATTGTCATTACTCTTGCGCTGGAATTCATCCAGTTTGCGTTCGTCCGAGCAGGTCACCCAGCGTGCGGTAGCTACGTTAATCGGCTCATAGACAGCTTCAACCTTGTACTCTGTCTTCAGGCGACTGACAACGACATCAAACTGCAGTACACCAACTGCACCGACAATCAGGTCGTTGTTACGCAACGGCCGGAAAACCTGAACTGCACCTTCTTCGGAGAGCTGAATCAGGCCTTTCTGAAGCTGCTTCGCCTTCAACGGGTCTTTCAGGCGGATTCGACGGAACAATTCCGGTGCGAAATTAGGGATACCAGTAAACTTCATGTCTTCACCAGAGGTAAAGGTATCCCCCAACTGGATCGTGCCATGGTTATGGAGACCGATAATATCACCGGCATAAGCCTCTTCGGCATGCTCACGATCTCCCGCCATAAAAGTCAAAGCATCAGAGAAGCGTACATCTTTAGCAATCCTGACATGACGAGCCTTCATGCCCTGGCTGTATTGGCCAGACACAATACGCATGAATGCCACCCTGTCCCGGTGCTGAGGATCCATATTAGCCTGAATCTTGAAGACAAAACCTGTGAATGCTTCATCATCGGGCTGCACCAGTCTCTGGTCCGTCTCCCGTGGCTGGGGCGCGGGAGCCCAGTCTACGAGGCCATCCAGCATATGATCTACACCAAAGTTTCCTAACGCGGTACCAAAAAACACCGGAGTGAGTTCGCCAGCCAGAAATGCGTCCAGATCAAACTCATGAGAGGCCCCCTTCACCAGCTCGACTTCATCCCGCAAATCCCTCGCGTAATCGCCTATTGCTGTATCGAGCTCCGGATTATCCAGCCCGCTGATCACCCGCACGTCCTGAATCGCATGGCCGTGTCCACTTTGATACAGGACCACCTCGTCACGGAGAAGGTGATATACACCCTTGAAGTTCTTCCCCATTCCAATGGGCCAGGTGATCGGCGCACAGGCGATCTTCAGAACATCTTCTACCTCATCCATAAGCTCAACCGGATCGCGGGTATCACGATCCAGTTTGTTCATAAAGGTCAAAATCGGCGTATCCCGGAGACGCGTTACCTCCATAAGCTTGATAGTCCGTTCCTCAACGCCTTTAGCGCTGTCTATCACCATCAGGCAGGAATCTACAGCCGTGAGGGTGCGGTAGGTATCCTCCGAAAAGTCCTCGTGACCCGGGGTGTCCAGCAGGTTCACCAGCTTGCCACCGTATGGAAACTGCATCACGGATGTCGTTACCGAGATGCCACGTTCCTTTTCCATCTCCATCCAGTCAGATTTTGCATGCTGACCGGACTTTTTGCCTTTGACCGTACCAGCTCTCTGTATAGCGTGTCCGAATAAAAGGACCTTTTCGGTAATCGTAGTTTTACCTGCGTCCGGGTGAGAGATGATCGCAAAGGTGCGACGTTTAGCCACTTCCTGGGAAAGGTGAGACATTGTTGAAAAGCAACCTGCATCAGATGTTCGGAAAAGGCAGCCATTATAGGGGCTAAGACGTGATTACGCGAACAGAAGCAACAACCATCAGGGCTACAATAACAGCGCCATTACCCGGGCATCTTCCCACCCCGAGGCAGCTGGATAGTACCGGCGGCGACGGCCGATTTCCTCAAACCCTTCACTACGGTAGAGCTTGCTCGCAATGTTGTTGCTTAGTCTGACTTCCAGAATAATCTGGTTCATGCTCTCCCGGCTTGCTTCTTTCACAAGATGACGCAGCAACAGACGCCCGATACCCCGGCCACGGAATCCGGGGTGAACACAAAGGTTCAGGAGATGGACCTCATCAAGTACATAGGATACCACCGCATATCCGGCCAGAGCCCCATTTTCGTCTACACCCCACAGACGATAGCCCGGCTTGAAGCAATCCTGAAAAATCCCTTCAGTCCAGGGGTGAGAGTATCCCTGAAGCTCAATATTCATCACCTCAGGAAGATCTCCGGACTCCAGCGGCCGTATCTCCAGCTCCTGCCCCGAAACGGCAGGACATGAATCGCCTTTGGTTTGCATCATGTTCTGACCACCGGTTTCAGCTTCTGCCACAGGGACCGCTTGAAACCCGGATTGCTGGCCAGCTCTGCGAGGGAATACTCGAACTCAATATCGGGGGCACGTTCAAGTGCTTCGGCCAACCAGCCGTCACTGCCCGCCGCGACGTCGGAGCCCAGAACAATAAACTTCTTGCCGGAAGCATCAGACAGAATATCCTTCATTATGGATACCAGGTCAGCATGCCCCCGCCCGGCCACAAGACGATTGTTGAAGACCGGCCACTGAACCCATTTAACTGCCCCCAACTGCACATCCCCAAGACTCTTCAATATATTTTCTGCAAGAGCCTCCTGCAGACCAAGGCTCGCATCCTTGGAGATATCCGCTATCAGAACGTGCCCCTCTCCGGAAAACACCCGCATATTCAGGTTTAGCGTTTGATCTGCCTGAACCAGAGGAACCGGCATTGGTCCGGCAACGTCTTGCTCATCGCCTGACGGCAAACCCGGTGTTTCCGGAGGTTTTTGTGTTGAAGGCTCTTTACCATCCGTACCCTCCTTTTGCCCCACCAAGGCCTGAAGGCTTGCGATCCTTTGCCCTCCACGTTGATCGGGCCCGGCGGACGGAAGAGGAGCAGGGCCGGGCACGCGCTTGGCTGCGCCGGATCCGGTACTCGAGGTGCCGCCCGGAGCTATGGGCTGGGGCCAGACTGGAACATCTGGCTCAGGGATCTCAAATTCCGGGCTCGGCGCCGCACCCGGCAAGGGCTGACAGGCATACCACAAACGGATACCTGCAACGCCGAGATAGAACTGCCTATGAACTTCTGTCGGGGTCATTCAAACAACCGGCTGACGTTCTGTATCTGCATGAACCAATAGGCATAGCGTCACTTCAAACATCAGCCACCTGCGGATGCTGCCTGATACCACCACGACTGATCAGGTTAAGAGCTTCGATATAGGCCTTGGCCGAGGCAATAATAATATCTGTATCCGCACCAACCCCGTTAACAATCCGGCCACCACGCCCCAACCGGACTGTAACCTCCCCTTGAGCATCGGTGCCGCTGGTAATGTTATTCACTGAGTAGAGCTGGAGATTACAGCCCGAATCGACAAGCGACTCAATGGCCTTGAATGTTGCATCTACCGGGCCACTACCTTCAGCTTCGACCCGGTGCTCTTCCCCGTCCATCGTCAGTGTCATAATGGCCCTGGGAACAACACCCGTTTCAGAGCAAACCTGAAGACAGACCAAACCATAACGGCCGTCTTCATCTTTCTGCCTGGTATCACTTGCAATAGCTTGCAGATCTTCGTCAAAGATTTCATGTTTCAGGTCTGCCAGAGCCTTAAAGCGGGTGAACGCCTCATTAAGCTCTGTTTCAGTTTCAAACTGAATGCCAAGCTCCAACAATCGAGTACGGAATGCGTTACGACCAGAATGCTTACCCAGCACAAGACTGTTGGTGTGCCAGCCGACATCCTCCGCCCGCATGATCTCGTATGTTTCACGATGTTTGAGCACACCATCCTGATGAATGCCCGACTCATGGGCAAATGCGTTAGCTCCGACTATGGCTTTGTTTGGCTGTACCGGAAAACCGGTAATAGTAGAGACCAGGCGTGAAGCCGGCACTATATGCTGAGCATTTATCCGGGTATCCAGATTGAAAAAATCCTGACGAGTACGAACGGCCATAACAATCTCTTCCAGGGAGGCGTTACCTGCACGCTCGCCCAGCCCATTGATTGTGCACTCTACCTGCCGGGCTCCCCGGGTTACAGCAGCAAGGGAGTTTGCAACTGCAAGCCCAAGGTCATTGTGGCAATGCACTGAAAAAACCGCCTTGTCAGCGTTGGGAATGCGATTGAGCAATTGATGAATGGTTTCCGCAAATTGCTCAGGAATTGCATAACCGACGGTGTCCGGAATGTTGATAGTGTTAGCGCCGGCATCAATGGCCGCCTCAATTATGCGGCAAAGAAAATCCAGTTCCGAGCGGCCAGCATCTTCGCAGGAGAACTCAACATCATCGACATGACCCCGGGCACGCTTTACCGCCCGGACGGCCTGCTCAATCACCTCATCTGGCTGTATTTGCAGCTTGTACTTCATGTGAATAGGAGAGGTTGCAATAAAGGTATGGATTCGCCCTCTCTCTGCGGGGCGAATAGCCTCAGCCGCACGATCAATATCCACATCCAGGGCTCGCGCAAGGCTACAGACTGTTGATTCCTTTATAGTCTCTGCGATCGACTTGACCGCTTCAAAGTCACCCTGACTGGCAATAGCAAAACCAGCTTCGATTACATCCACTCTTAACTTCTCGAGAGCCTTGGCGATCCGAAGCTTCTCCGTCTTGTTCATAGTGGCGCCGGGGCTTTGCTCACCATCACGGAGAGTCGTATCAAATATAACCAGATGATCGTTGCCAGACATTGAGGTGCTCCATATCGAATTTGGCGTTATAGCGGAAGTATATCACCGGGACGTATAAGGGAGCAGCGTTGCCCGGAGATGAGGTGTAATTTTCAGACAAAAAAAACCCCCTGCGGTGTTCCGCAGGGGGTTTTTGGTATTAAGAGTCTGACGATGACCTACTCTCACATGGGCAATGCCACACTACCATCGGCGCAGGCCTGTTTCACTTCTGAGTTCGGGATGGGATCAGGTGGTACCAGGCCGCTATGGTCGTCAGACAAAACGGTCGATCACTGGGGGATGAGACAGAACAGCAATAATGATTTTTTCGTTGCGAAATCCGCAATTGTCTTGGGTGTTATATAGTCAAGCCGCACGAGCAATTAGTATCGGTTAGCTCAACGCCTCGCAGCGCTTACACACCCGACCTATCAACGTCCTGGTCTTGAACGGCTCTTCAGGAGGCTCAAGGCCTCAGGGAGATCTCATCTTGGAAGGGGCTTCCCGCTTAGATGCTTTCAGCGGTTATCCTGTCCGAACGTAGCTACCCAGCAATGCCTCTGGCGAGACAACTGGAACACCAGCGGTTCGTCCACTCCGGTCCTCTCGTACTAGGAGCAGCTTTCCTCAAATCTCCAACGTCCACGGCAGATAGGGACCGAACTGTCTCACGACGTTCTAAACCCAGCTCGCGTACCACTTTAAATGGCGAACAGCCATACCCTTGGGACCGGCTTCAGCCCCAGGATGTGATGAGCCGACATCGAG
>Ga0209345_10002131_pt1 | contig 22413 bp, 21 predicted proteins | sample Cruoilmetagenom7_FD_187294 | JGI IMG/M metagenome (GOLD analysis project Ga0209345, IMG submission 187294) | Oil polluted marine microbial communities from Coal Oil Point, Santa Barbara, California, USA - Sample 7 (SPAdes) (version 2) | ecosystem: Environmental > Aquatic > Marine > Oil seeps ...
CTGAAATTTGGAGCAGGTCAATTGAAAGTAAAATGGATAGAGGTCAATATCTGGATCAACACCATGCCCGTACAACTACGTTTGGTGAGCTCATTGAAATATATCTTATCGAAGTCACGGATAAACGTCCTAGTGAAAAATCAAGAGTGTCTGAATCTTGTCGCCTAAAACGGTTCATGAAAAACGAAACAAAGTTGTGTGCCCTTACCATTGACAAATTAACGCCAGAACATTTTGAGGATTACCGCGATAGAAGATTGCGTACAAATTCCCCCAAGAAGAAAAATACTGATGGGCGCCGTCCAACCTTGTCACCAAGTACAGTTAAACGAGAACTGAATACGTTGAAGCGTGTGATTGACCATCGCAAACGAAAACTCGGAATCCATTACAACCCTGTGAATTCAGAAGATGTCAAACGCCCAGTCGTTAACGATGAGCGAGACATCAGGCTTACGGCAGAAGAAAAGGATCGCCTGTTGAAAGCATGTTATGAGATGCGCAACAAATTAGTTGGGCCACTTGTTGAGATGGGATTTGAAACGGGTGCAAGACAAGGAAACCTTCTTCGCTTGAATTGGGAGGATGTTGATTTAGTCGGGCATACAGCTTTATTAAGAGGGTTAAAGAATAGCCGAAATCCTCACAAAATAATAAACCATCAGATCGGCTTAACGCGAAGAGCGGTGATAGTATTAAAAGGTCTTGATAACACGAGTGATCGCATATTCCCGATGACAGCAAATGCGTTTAGGCTTTCATTTAATCGAGCGCGGGCAATTGCCAATGTCGAACATTTTCGCTTTCACGACACACGCCATGAATTAATTTCTAGACTGTTTGAGGCGGGCTGGACAATGATACAGGTTATGGCACAGACTGGGCATCGTGATCCTAAATCTGTGAAACGCTACGCTAATTTACAGGTGAGTTTCTTGGCAAAAAAATTAGCGGAATTGTAAACCAAGCCTTGGAAGAATCGTGTATAGGTTCATAAATTGAGTTTTCGTCGCCATTCTAACTCCAAGCCTGATGGTTTTGGATCACAATTAGTTTTTGGAGTTGGTTTGGTCTCATGCTTTATTGCATCGTGCAAGAACGTTCTTGATGTTCCAATTGTATATTTTTTTTTGTTAGCGGTAACTGTAACATCTGCCTGAAAAATTGAATGTATTCCTCGAATGTCGTCATAAACATCTTTCTTATTCTTCATAACCCTTGCGAAAAAACCTTGGTTATAATTTCGCGTAGTCCCCCACGATGTTTGGATTATACGATCAACACCTGCATCATAAAGTCTTTCCAGTGTTTCATTGTGCGGATGATGGTGTCCATTCCCATTGCCTGTAGAAATTATTGCAACATTGGGTTTGATAGACTTAAGAAACTCTTTTTCACTTCCATTATTAGCCCCATGATGATTGACATGAAGAACATCAATGCCTTCCTCACCCCGCCCAACTTTATTTAGTTCTTTCGCCAAAACACGGCCAACTGCATCTTCAACTCTGGCTTTCTCATTCCCATGTTCTCGCCCAATAAGGTCACCTGAAATAAGATAGTCAAAGTTACCATAGTTTACCCAAAAAGATAAAGAACGCTCATTTTCAGTTCGTACTTTGACAGGTGTATCAGCTTTTCTAATAAAACCATTCCCCGCAAGCAATGTCATTTTTGCATCATCCCCTAAATTGATACTGTAATTGTCTATATCATCCTGTGTTGACAAAGTTACTCGTGTTCCAATCGCACTGGTCATTTCTAAATACTTTAAAACGCCTGCATTTTTGAGTGGAATCAACTCATTACCCCGATCTACCCAATGCTTAACTTTTATGTCTGCACCTCTTCCATTTTGTTGACCAAGTTTTTGAGTGTTTGGCCGCCAGCACTTATATCCATCAACCCACCCATTATTTGCATCACCATCATTGATGCCTGGACGGTCGTTATACCCAAGAACGAAACTACGACCGTGATAACGGCCATAAACAATCCCCCCAATGTGATCTGCATCATAATGGGATGTAATGACGTAATCGATCTCTTTAATGCCTTTACTTTTCAAAATAGCGCGAATTATATTTCCAGCATCTCGAGACTTCCCACTACCTTTATCTCGATTGACACGATCACCTGCATCAAAAAGAACTGTAATGCGTTTTCCATCTATTAGCGGACCTTCAATTAATGTCGAATCACCTTGACCCACTCGGATATGTGTTATCTCCAAATCTTTAGCTGGGTCTGGAATAGTTGCTGTCTGTGCTACGACTTGAGTGGGAATAAAAAATAGTAAAATTGCGAATGTCGTTACTAGTAGTTTCATAATGATACCTCACTCTTCTTTTTGTTGTCATAACATAAAACGCAATTATTACAAGTGGGTGCGATTTGTTAGCCCGTTGACAAAATCTTCAATGTCTTTTGGTTTGAAGAAAACTCTTCGTCCAATGTTTACGTACTTCGGGCCGCGCCCCTTATAAATAAGATCACGTAGTGCTTGCACAGATAGTGAAAGGCTTTGAGCTGCCTCCTCATATGTCCATAAAAATTTGTAAGGTGACTCATTCATAGATTTGAATTTATGCGGTAACAGTACCTTCATTCCTCGCACCAATATCATTTTTAGGAAATTATCCACGGTAGAAAAATTTGCATAACCACAACCAAGAGTGATATTATGGAAATATAGGGTGAGTAAACTAAGGGGGGCGTATGAAGATTAAAATCAAAGGCGAGATGTCACTCGCCGCAATACGGCAATGCATATATGAACAACTTCACACGATGGAAGACCGGTTCGACGTTCGGCACGCCGATGATGTGACGATTTATCTTAATCTTACAAACGGCACAGGACGTAAAGTGGTTTGTAAAGATGGAACTGGCAAGGACATCATTCAACTCTGTAGCCAAGGCCCGTACATTCCAGCAGCTATTCGTTTTGATTTATTTTGATAGGTGCGCAAATATGACACAATATATCACCATAGATGAAACTGTAGACACATTAGCTGAAATCGGCATTTCGATGAAACTCTCACAATTAAAGAGAGCGGCAGAGCCAGACGCAACAGGACATCGCAAGTTGCCATTTTTCAAAGATCCGATTGACGGTCGTTTAAAAATTGAGAAAGGGGCTTTGGTATCAATATATTCTGTTTTAAGTGGTGATGCTATAAAGTCTTGCTCAATAGATATTGGCAGTAGGTAACAAACTCCACACATTCAATTTTTAATAATTTAAAAAACATCACATATTTCCTGGGCAACATCTGGGCAACAGTTCATCCGTGTTCAATAATGGAACTAAGGGTTTTCGCGGGTTACGGAGGGTTTCTTATGGTAATGCGTTGCCCTGATTTTAAGGGGTCAATTTGGCTGGAACCGTTGGTGAGTAATGGTGCCCGAGGGCGGGATTGAACCACCGACACAGGGATTTTCAAGCTGTGGAAAATTGGTGATTTATTGTGCCACATCAACGGCTTGGCTTTTTTCGGGCAACATCTGGGCAACAGTTGAGATTAATTTGTGTAAATCGTTAGGATCGTCCTGTAGTGCCTCGTCCTCAAAAAGATGCCCATATGTATCAAAAGTGAGTTTGATGTCCTCATGCCCCATGATTTGCTGAATGCGCTTTGGTGTACGCCCTAACGTTATCTCTAAGGATGCTTTTATATGCCTAAGACAGTTTAGTCTAAACCTAGAGCGTTTAATCCCAGCATCATCAATTTGAGTTAAGTCTGCGCTCTCACATAATACATACCAGCCCCTACGTGTTATGTTGGCATGATTTTCTATGTTGCCACTCCAATTCGGGAATACGAGATTATGCATTCCTTGCGGGCAATGTGGCTGCCAATCTTTCAACATCTGCATAATGAAAGTTGGTAAGGGTACATATCGATAGGACGCGCCCGACTTAAGCAACCCAATTTCACCATATGCGTCGGCGTCTTGGGTGATGTTAATACCGCCACGTTTCCAATCTACATCTTTCCACGGCAACCCTCTAACTTCTGTAGGGCGCATTCCCGAATACATTTGTGTATAAAACATTACGCCATAACGTGACCATGCTTGCCTGATTTGTTCATTTGGGGACGCCATTAAAGCATCAATGGTTTTTGTTAACTTATGTACTTCTCGCAATTCAGGAATTTGAACCCTATTTGCGTTTTTTTGTCGCCTTGAAATTAATATATGAACATCGGTTGCTGGATTGAACGGCAGTAAATTATCGCTTACGGCTTGGATAATTGATGACTTGAATGATACTAAAATTTTCTTGGCATATGGCCTTGAGTATTTTCCCAACAAAGCATCCCGAAAGTCTTCACAAGCTTTGCGATCCATATTGATTAACTTACCGGCACCAATCATGTCTTTAATGATTTTCCGGTGGCTATCATATTTTTCTGCTGTGCTTCTCTCGACTGGTTCGCGGCCACCTCGCCCTGTTGTGGTGCAGAGCGCGTACCATCTGTCTAACGCATCACTCATAGTAACATTAGGATTAGAGCGTGTGATTGTATTATCAGCAGACAACAAAGATTGAATAAATACGTTCGCATCTTTGCGTCGTAGAAAACTTTTACTACGTTGCTTGCGTGTATTTAAATCCCGCCATTGAACGCGATAAGGTTTCTTTTTATCTTTCCGAACCTGAATTGATGCCATCCTTAATTATACAATATTCATCCATGATTTTGCAATTTTATGGCCAATTATCACCTTGAGTTACCCACATTAAATAACGACCTATGCCAGCTCCTATTCTTGACGAATGAATAACGCTCGCTTTGAATTAAAAACATGAGCCGCGTTCCCATTACCGATGAAATTAGAGAAGAACTGCACCGCTTGCAGGAAGCATCGGGTAAAGGTAGCATGAAAATTTTGCGGGGTAACAAGGACATCCCAAGCAAGTTAAACTCGGGCACCGTAGCAAGCTGGTTGAATGGGAGCGTTAGGTCGGCACGTAAAGACCACCTAGATTACGTCCTAGATAAATGGCGACAAGTCGGCAGGACTTTGTCGATCACGGATGACTTACGCCAAATGTTTCAATTAGAATTTACTCGAACGGGCATGACGCCATCGCGGTTTATGCGTGTGTTTCAAGACCATCCTCAAGAGTTTTCCATCAAAATTTTAGAGTCCCTAAATAACGGTAAGCGATTGAATGTAGAGGAAGCGCATTGGAATTTTATCATCACCTCCCTCAAGTCATTACCCACGATATCATCAGAAAAAAAGAAACCTTATTTGGGTAAAGCACAACGCAGCAAACATTCATCACGGCCTAGTCCTCGCTACATAGAAGAAAGTGAAGTTGAAGAGATAAAAGCCCATATGGAGCGCACAGGGCTTTTAGCAACAGACCTTATAAAGCGATTTGCCGCTTCAAAACCACCAGAATTGAGCGTCTTAAGAATTCGCAATATGTTACACAAATCACAAAAAAGGCGCATAAATCCGAATTATATTTTATGGGTTTTAGAAAAATATAGATCACTGCCTGATAAGCCACTGAAATAGCTACATTCAATTATTCGAATTTAGCTAAAATTTGAACTAAATTCAAAACGATTGTCATAACGCCAGCCTCCCAATTATGGTATTATAATAGGGCGTGGGAAAACTACGCCAATGATAACAAAATGGGGTGTGGGAAAATGACTGGGGAGCTACCACAATACATCAAAGAACTAGATATTCCAACGCATCAGGACGCGCGGGGCAGTGATTTGCACTGCGGCGCAATTTTTGATCGCGCCTGCGGTGAAGCAGCATTTAATGCGGCGCGTCAGGAGCAATTTGTTTTGGATCAGGGTCGTGATGATAACCCTGATAAGGGTGCCGGCAGTGTTATTCTTGGGAATACAGGGGCATTGCAACAAGCGGCACAAATGGCAAGAGCAGAAGAGCAACGTCAAAAAGATAATGTTGATACGCAGATAATTCTCGCGGCACTAGACAATGAGATTGAGGCATTGGATGCGGAAATTAAAGGGTACGAGAATAACTTCGGGGCGCAATATGGCGATGCATGGCGTGAAATATTTGCCAATCGCATTCTTGATCCTGATAGTATCCCTGAGCGTGAAGCAAATGAAAGCATGGAAGATTACCGTGAGCGTTTAGAGCCACTGCTCATTAAAGAAATACTCGACGATAATGGTAAAATCAAAGATGAATACCACAATGACCCTGAAATGTCAGAATGGGCGAATTGGGCAAAATCGCAACATGATCAACAAGTGAAAACACGTCAACGCGACGTGCTGTTAGATCCCAATGCGCCACAAGAAGCACATGACAAGGTGCTGGTCGAAATTAAGGAAAAAAACGACCTGAATCAAAATCGACAAGTTAATCAAGACTTAGTAATATCTGGTACAGACACGGATATTGTACAGACTGCTGAAAATGAAATTCAAGAAGCAACGGATGTTGGGATAAGTTCAGATGTGAATCTGATTCAAGATCAAGGAGTTGATTTGAATAGTTTTTTGGGTGCTGGACCTGCTTAAGGTCGTAAATTCATCTCATTGTTAAACTGCATTTGAGACGCCGTTTTGGGCACTGCTTTCCGAGCGGTAATTAATGAAAACGGTCCATATACATAATCATCAGTATGAAAAGCTACACCAGTTGCAGGAATATCACCCGCTTCATAGAAAAATGCGATTTTCTCAATGCCTTGACGGGTAAAATCATTTGTGAGTACTTGCTCTATTGTTTCCAAAGGAATTGATCTGTCAGTACCTAAGCGTAGAGATATCGCAACTCCATCAGGATGTGCCACCGCCCAAGTATCCGCTGGTGTATGCGCATCTGGTAAAATTTGCTGAGTGGAGACATTAAGTGAAGCAGTTTGCACTGGCGGCTTTGATGCTATCGCTGCCACGTTATAAATTCTTGCCTGACCGTCCGTATTAGATGGAACAACAGATACGGTATTGCTTCCTGCATCGGCGACCATTGTTATAGTGTGTTGTGGTATGGATGGTGTATCGGGATTTGTATTATCCTGTGCGCAGGCTCCAAGTGGAGTCACAAGCATTACCCCAGCTAATGCCACCGCACGCCCAAAACGTCCAGTAAGCCTTGTTGGAATGTAGTTTGAGCCTTTTTCGCCGACTCTGTAGCTAATGCTATTGCGCAATAAAGTTCTAAGTTTCTGTTTATTGTTATATTTAAAACCGTTCCCACGGTAACAAAGTTGCGCGAATAATGCAAGTTTACCGTGTTTTGTGACTGTGCAAGACTTAATATGGGTGCATTCAGTTGTATGTGCCACGTAACCACTCCTACAGAAAAAATTAAGATACCAATTGCTTTGTAAAAGTTGGTATTCGGCACTAGCTGTGAATTAACGGGCAGCTTTCGATGCGAGATAACAGGCTCCTCATATATAAGATATTGACTTAATTGGCGTTTTCATAATATACCAACTTTTACAAAAAACTTGGGATAGTGTTGCGGACTTGATACGGTCACGAATGACAAAATATTTCATGGTAAAACCTGCAAAATCAAACAATGCCAATCACCCTAAAAAAGGCTCAAACATTAAAGTTGAGCCTATTCGTAATGTGAAATCTATTCGGGCTATCAAAAGACTACTAAAGGACAGTCCGCGTAATCTCTGCCTGTTCACATTTGGCATCAATACGGCCTATCGAGCAGTAGAAATTTTGTCTTTGCAGGTTGGGCAAGTTGCACATCTTGGTGTTGGGGATAGGCTGGAAATAAAGCAATCCAAGACAGGGAAATATCGAGCTATCACACTTAATAAAACAGTGGTGAAAGCTATTCAAGGTTGGTTGGCCGTTCACCCCGATCCGCGCAAGATCGCACCCTTGTTTATTTCACGGCGCACCAAAAAAGCATTGAGTGTTTCAACACTGAGCACGATGGTAAAGCTATGGTGCACGACAATTGGGCTAGCGGGAAATTACGGGTCTCATTCAATGCGTAAGACTTGGGGGTATCATCAACGTGTACGGGGCAAGCAGCCAATCCCGTTGCTCATGGTTGCTTTCGGACATTCCAGACAAGCGCAAACTCTGGATTACCTGTGTATTCAAGATGATGAAATCAGGAATTTGTATGCGATGGAATTGTGAGTATATTGAATACAACAATTGCGCCGACCCGTTAGTGGTTTGGCCGATATTACAATTATTAGCAGAAATACTAGTTAAATACTTGTTCCCACAATGTTCTTCCCTATATTATAAGCAACATGGATAAAGAAAATAACGATATTGACGAAAGTCGACCTCCACCAAAAGTTAAGCCCTCTGATTTTATGCGGGTTCAACGTCCTGAATGTTATTCGGACTCAGAAGATGTTGTCACACATACTTTTGATAGAGCTGTTTTTGATCACAGCTTGGAAACAATAACACATAGAAATGAAACACACGAGTTTGAAATTTTTTGTAGGAAGCTTTGCGAATATTGTATTTGTCCGAATTTAAGGCCTCATGCTGGCCCCGATGGAGGAGGCGACGGAAAGACAGATACAGATAACTATCCAGTAGCCGAGGAAATAAGGCTGAGATCATATATCGGCCATTTGAATGGAGATCAAAAGAAAACAGCTTTTGCGTTTAGTGCAAAGAAAAGATGGTCTGAAAAAGTTCGTAGTGATGTCAAAGGTATCATCGCGATAGATTACAAATTTGAACATATTTACTTTGTTACGAGTCGCTCCACTCGTAATAAAGACCGAGCTAGAATAGAGAAAGAACTTCAAGATCAATACGGCGTACCTGTGACGATTCTAGATAGGCTTTGGATTGTTGACATGGTTTTCGAGAATAATCGCCAAGACCTTGCTTTTAACTACCTTGGTGTTGGCGCAGAAAATCCAAATCGTGAAGTTGGAATGGGTGACTTTACAAAGCAAAGACAATTAGACGACATCGAAAAAGAAATTTCTGACCCCAGTTCTTTTGCTGGAATAGAAGTCCAATTGGTAACTGAGGCTTTAGCTGCCGCTAAGTTATCACGAAATTTAGAAAAACCCGAGTTCGAAACCATGGGTCGTTTTGAACGTGCAATCCGTCTTGCGGGTAAACATGGCACTCGAAAACAAGTATTGGCTGCAAATTATGAAAGGCTTTGGACACGATTTTGGTGGTTCGATGACGTCGAGTTTATATGTGATGAATTTGAAGGATTCAAAAATCTTATTGGAAACTCGACACATGCTGCTGAGTTAGACCTGTTATGCAATATAATTCAACTGCTCTACAATATTGCAATTCATCAGTTAACAGATGAGACAAAGCACAAAGTCAGAGAGCGCTCTAATCTAGTTGAGAAATTATTAGATAATGTTGTATTAGATACAACGCGCCCTAATAGTGCATTACAGGCTGAAACGTCATTAATTGTAATTGAGCAAAATAAGTATCTTTTAAATGGCAAGCGCGATAAGTTAGATGATATCTGGCTAAAATACTTATCCATATTAAATCGGGTCGAAGGCTTGGGAGAGTACCCAGCCGATAGATTAATAGGTATGATAGAAGCATGCGCTCCACTGGCAGGTGATTCTTCTGAATACACCGCTTTAATCGAGCAATTATCGGAGTTTATCGCAAAACGGACAAGTGAAGGTCAAGCCGGGCTAACTCTTTTAAAAAGGGCAGAGGGACTCAGCCTAGATAGCCATTGGGAGATGATACGGCTGCTTGGAAAATCAGCCACGCGGTTTATAAAAAAAGAATATGAAGATGAGTTAATCCGCTCCCTACAATTGTTAGCGATAGCATATCGAAAAGCAGGACTTTTGTGGGCTTCTCGCGCCTGTTGTATGCTTACCGTGGGAACAATGTTCATAGAAGCTGAGGGCAATAGTCAACTGAGGCCAACAATCGCTCCAATCTTAAAAATATGGTGTTGGGTTGCATTAGAATTGGGGTATATTGCGGATTTAATTCAAGTCTTAAGTCTCTATCAAATGGTCGCTCATGATCCTAGATGGGAAGAGGAAACATCTGAAAAAATTAAATCAGATATATTGGAATTAGATTTTGCTACGGGGTCTTTTCTTTTAAATGTTGATGAAACACTTCTCCCGAACATGGGCACTCTTCCTGATATTTTAGATAAAACGGGAATGTTTTTTTCTAGAGGAGCACTCCTTTATCGACTGGGGCATAAGGAACGTGCTAGAGAAGATGGATGTATCCCGCCTGAAGTATCTGATGTTGAAATTCATGATATGATGGTAAACGCCAAAAATCAGCCGATAAAAGCCAGCCTACCTTCAATTGTGATAGACAATGTTCGCGAACCACAATCAATTCACACATGCCTACTTGGAATGAATCTTAGCGTAACGCCCAATAAATTGACTGAAACCTCCATCTTAGCAGCTGAGGCTGTTATTGGGACAATGGAAGCATTTTTTGCCACCTCATTGGAAGGCCGTGTAATGGCTCATACTGAGTCTTTTTTAATTGAAATCATCGAAAGTGAAGAAGTACTTGCGCCTACTTTTGAGATTGATGATACAAATATGTTTGGTGTTGTGTATTGGCCCTTAGGGTGCAGACCAAACTCATTTACTGGCAATGCCCAGCTCAGCAAAAACTTACTTATTATGGCTGGGAAGCTATTAGGTGCTACTTGCTTTATTGAAAATTTTGAAAACCTTCTTGAGCAATTATTTGAGGACGCCGCAGTTCACGATAGAGTTTCGATCATGCCCGTTATGGGGAATAGTTACTCTCGTGTATTTGGAAGAAAGCATCCCACTATCTCTGATTTTATCGAAAATACGCAAGAATATGAACCCTTAAAAAACCGACCGAATATCATATCTGAGAAACCAGAAGACGAGAGTTTTGTTGAAAGTAGCCAAGCCGATCTTAACCTTGCGTTTGGTGAACCTCCCGAAGGCATAACAAATCCAGACAGTCATAAACGAGTCGGCATTAGTTCCATTATTGATGTACATAGCTGGAACAGGGCGGGATGGCACGGTGTCGGCTATGCATCTTATGGTCACGATTATCCTCCGATAATGTTTTTACTGTTCCGTGATAAAGAAGCTGCAAAATCAATTTTTTTACGATGGCATGATAAATTTAATCAAGTTGACGAAAATGAAGAAATTTCGATTAACATACTTCAAGGGATAGATGCGGATAATCCGAACCATTACAGAGTTATGATTACTGCAGATAGTTTTTCTAATAACAAAAAGGCTGATAAGGGAAAACTCATTTCCATGGTTCAAAGGTCATTGGTTATGGAGCCAAACGACGATCTTAATTTGAAGCGGTTTATTGACGATTATCAGCATCATGGCTCTTTTTTAATAGCGCCAGCTCATCATATAGATTCCGAAGAGCCTGATGTGGGAATGGATATGGCTATTAAAAAATCAAAGGTGAACATCAAACATGCTTGGGAACTGTTAACAAATGATATTGCGGCCTTAGCGTTGCATCCAGATGATAACATCTTAATACCTGAAGGTATCAAGAACCCACCAGTACTTGAAATAATGAAGTTCTTGAAGAAATAGTTTGTCGTCCTTTTTCTTGGGGCTACGCCCTCGGCGTATTTCACCAAAACTGAACGGCCTCATAGGTGCTGACGTCAGGCACTGGATTCGTAGATTTACCCTAGTATAAATTTAGGTTGGCTTTATGATTTCGGCATGTTGCTATTTCTCGGGTCAGGTATATCACTCAATTCCGGCTTACCGGGCGTTGAAGATATTACGAAGCAACTTCTAGAAGGTTCCTACTTTCGAGATTTGGATCATAGGGGCACCTATTACGAGGTTGATGATATTGATGGCCGAAATGTTGAATCGGTTGATGATATTCAAAAATTTCTACAAATACTTAAATTTAAGGATAAGCATTATCTTGAAACAATTGCTCCTTATTATTCTGGCAGTGAGTATTGTTACACTGGGTCAATCGATCGTAAGGAGACAAGTTACGAAAACCTCTTCTATCTTTCAGATCAAATACGTCAAAGTGGTGTAGGTCTCACCGATAACGCTATGACAGGGGCTTTCGTTGACCTCATTGAAAAAGAAGCCAAGCATCTGTTGTCGGGCGAAACGCGCGTACAACGACTAATATCGTTGTATCATTTGTCGTCTATTGCATCGAATTTTGTCGAGTGGATGATAGCAAAATCTCTTCATCCAGAAAACGAAATTGAAGGGCTTGATCTTATTGTTGAACTGGCAAAAAATGCAGGTACAGATGCTAATCGGCTGGACATAATAACACTTAACCACGACACGCTAGTCGAACAAATGCTTGCCAAGAATCGCATTCCTTTTGTTGACGGTTTCGGTCCATTGGACGGTAATATTCGATGGTATGATGATGCCCTGTATGATTCTAGTGACGCAAGAGTACGGATTTTCAAACCGCATGGGTCTGTTGACTGGTTTAACGTTCGTAGAAGTACGTATCCAGCCATTGTAGTGGGTTCAAACCCGCAGCTTTGCCGTACTGCCAGTGGTCAAGAGGTGAAAATCGATACGAAGAAACCGGTATTTTTATCGGGCGGCAATAAAGAGCTTGCCTACAACAAAGGCATTTTCTCAGAAACTTTATTTCGTTTTCATCAAGTTCTTCGCGAACATCAGTTTATGGTTATGTCCGGCTATGGGTGGGGAGATACTGCGGTTAATTTCCGTTTGATGCATTGGCTGGAATATGGGCCGAGCAATAGGCTCATGCTTCTCCATCAAGCACCTGAAGATGTACGTGATCGATGCATGACACTTGCCGCAATGTATCGCTCTCTTGTGGAAAAAAAGCGATTAATTCTTACCGAGAAATGGCTTAGTCATACGACATACGATGAGGTTCGCAGCGTTGCTCTAGAGAAAGTCGACAACTAATTATTGAAATGAATTCCCACACCAGTCATTCGGAGCAAGCTGAAGCAACATTGCTCGACGAGTATTTAAGGTGCATCAGTGAGCAATGGAGAATTCATAATTATTGATATCCCTAGACTCGCTCGACTTATCTGCGCTAGTAATTGCGTCTAACGGCTAATGTCACTAATTCTTACGCTAAGCCAACCCACCCTGAAACCCCTCGGTCTCTGCTTCGCTTGATAGAGCTATACAAATGTCACCTTTGCAGTTCCATTGCTTGCAGCGTAGTTTTTTCTCAAACTCGTCCAAGTACAAATATCGCATATGGGATTTGTGGTAATAAACACATGGCCAATCATACCATGTAAAACCGCACGTATTGCACCGCGCCTCAATCTTATCATCTGCGCTCATGTCCAGTATTTGTATTCGTTTTTTCCAACTCACCAGAAATCCTCCGCACGCGGTATTCTCGTGAAGGATATTTTACCGCCAAGATTGCCGCCCGGAGGGAGCTTCCAAAGCCCCATTGTCACCAGTGACTTCCCGTACCGGCTATTGAGACTATCCATTGCTGTTGTCAGTGCACCCCATTTTTGGCGCTCAGGATCATCATTGATAAGCATATCAAGTTGGCGCGAGGTAGCGGGGGATAAATCGCCTAGCGTAATGCCTAACCGAACAATGCGTACAGTTTTGGGCAGGCGTGCTTTTGCTTGTATCCATAGAACATCAAGAGCGCTTAGACAGGCCTGATCATCATTGGCCATGTGCAGCTTATGCTTACTTGCCCAACTTGTCTCTTTTTGTGAATTGGTGCGCAGGCTTAACCAGAGATACAAAGTGCTGGCATAAAAACCCTCACGCCGCATTCTTCTTGCTGCTTTTACAATTAAAATCCGTGAGCAATCCCTTGCATCGGTAAAGTTTCGTAGCTTGGGCGGCAGCACGCGCCCATGACCAAACATACCGCGCTTGGATTTTTCTGCTTTTACGTCATAGCCATGCAGCGCGTACCAAAGACGCTCGCCCGTTACATTCCCCCAAATCTTACGCATTTGTTTTGGTCGAGCGTCCAAGAAATCCTTCATATTGTAAATGCCAGAGTTTTGTAGGCGGTCTTCCATTCTCCCGCCAATGCCCGGAATATCATCAAAGGGCAGCGGCAGCAGTGGGGCGGGCATATTTTTAGGATGCCAGATCGTAACCCCATCAGGCTTATCCATCTTGCAGGCAATCTTTGCTAAATGCCGATTAGCGGCAAAACCAATGGAACAGGTCACATACTCACCAACGCCCTCAGCAATGCTTGCCTTGATATTCGCTGCAAGTGTTTCAGGATCAGCAATATCTCGCGGATCAAGCTTACAGCACAGTTCATCAATGGATTTCACCGCCTCAACAGGGATAACGCTGTTAATCTCGGCCAGCAGCGCATTATGCGCTCTTCTGTATAAATCAGGGCTTTGCGGCACTAATACAAGTTCAGGGCAGATTTTCTTGGCATCACCAAGGCGCATGACATTTTTAACGCCTCTGGCCTTAGCTTCCTTAGAGCACGCAATAACAACCGTATGCACAGTCCCGTCAAACGGTACAATTCCGATAGGCTTGCCGCGCAAGCTTGGTCGCGCTTGTTGTTCCACAGATGCAAAAAATCCGTCAAAGTCTAAATATAAGCTTTCTATGGTATAGGGCTTTCGCATTTCTTTGTCCAAAAAGGTGGAGAAACACTAAAGAACAAATATGGAACATGAGTCAAGGAAAAACGAATTGCTTTGCTGTTATGGGAGATGATAGCTGTGGGTAAACACGTTATCGCTATGTTCTACATAAAATGATTGTTTTATGTAGAACCTTGTGTTATTGTGATTTTCAAGTTGATTATAAGGAAAAATTATGGCGTTTAGAAGAGATGAGTCAATTAGTAATGGATGGGAAAGTGCGCTTCGCTATCTTGTCCCAAAAGGCGTAACAGGAATAGATAGAAGTAATCTCGTCAACCTTATAGATGACATTACCGTACGATGCGGCCCTGTCATTGACCGTTACCCTTCTTGGCATCCACTAGTCTCAAACCATAACGGTCGCCATCCGTTTACTTATCCATGCGAAGAAAACGGCTATAAAGGGCTTGACCATAATATTTACTTTGCCAATGGCTTTATAACTTGTCCTTACGGAAAGGCGCAAACTGTTATCGATTCAGTTAATGCGCTACCGTACAATCAGTCTTGCGATCATGTTGCCACCATTGAAGCGGAAGAAATTAACACAGAACTTTATGCAGAAAATACCACGCCTGTACTCGTAACCTGTAATTGGACACGAGGAAATACGTTAGACCGCACTATTCCAAAAGACCTTGCCGTACCCTTAATGCTCGAAGCAGAATTGCCAGAATGGAGGACGAGCGCCTGCGGTGAGACTTGGGAAACGATGCGCCCGTATTTTTTAGGTGAGCCATGCGGAAAAAGGTCATCCGTTTTTATCGACCAAGAAGTTGGTCAAATGATGAAGAAAACTTACGAGATGCTAATCTATAGCGGCATGTTTGGTCCTCTTAAGGTATAAGCTGCCATGTCTCACGTTAATGAAATAATTGACGGTTTTTACACACAAGCCGCGCACGGTAATCCAAATACAGCCTCATTTCGATTTCCTGCAATTGAAGTGTGCTTTGGAGCAAAAAATACAACGCCCTCAGCGCCTCTTATTGCTATGTTAGATACTGGGGCTGATCTTTGCATAGTGGATGATGCTCTCATTTCAGGGTTACCGTTAGGAAGTACTATGCCTACATTCTTGCCTGATGGCAGCAAAAGTAACATGCAGATGTATATTGGACTAGTATATATTCCGCAAATCCAATTCTCGCTTAATGGCCAGTATAAAGCGGCACCTTTTAGAGCACAGGGTAAAGCTTACGATATAATTCTCGGAATGGACTTTATTCGCTTTTTTGAGATGAGTATCCAGCCGAGAGATGAGGTTGTTTCATTACGATTTCCTGGCACCGGCTAAAAATTAATCATGGGGTAGAAGAGGAGCGTCCTTAAGAGCGTCCGGACGGGTTTTCGTGAAACAATCATATTTAAGGCTTGTCTTGGCCTTGCGGCGTCTACCCTGACGTGTGGAATAGTAAATGGTCAGCAAACCGTGAATTTTATCGAAAAGTAGAAGCTATTATATTTCTAGCCTAAACTCATATTCTTCAATGACCAGTGTACCAACTTCTATAACTTCTTTTTCTATTTTGATCCTAAACTGCTTGAAGCATTTTTCTAAATCTTCCACATCAATGTTTTCTTGGATGAATGTATCAACTGTCAATTCGGGTGCGGCTACCTTTACTAAGGCTTGGGCATGATTAACTAAAAGGCCGATATCTTTATCTCGTTGTGATAAATCATTGAGCGTGAGTTTTAACCGAAGCGTTTCTGCGACAAGCTGATCCCCCTCGACCAAGTAAATCATATGGTTTTGCGAATACCCTTCCTTCGTTTTGATAATATTAGATTCAGCATACCAGCGCCCGTCATATTCTCTATAATCAGATATTTTTACACCAAATTTATCCAAGAATTCTTTTGCTATAAACGGCGACCAACCCTTATCAGGGTTTACGGGTGGAGGGTTTTTCTCCCATCTTTCCACTTGGTCAGCTTCCTCAATAGATTGAATAATTTCATCCATATTTGTAGGGCGATCACTTTGGGTGAGGCGTGCCCAACGACCTAAAGCATTCGTTTTAACACCAAAGCTTTTAATAGCCTGTCGTTTTGCTTGCGCCCTCAAATTTTCATCAGGGAAAGTCCACTGAAACCTCATAAAGGCATTCTCATAAGAGACAAAAAGATACAGCCCGTAGAAGAATGGTATTGTGAATAATGACAATATGATAGGTAGTGCAAAACCCTCCATCATATGCGCATAATCTAGCGTTCCTGATGATTTAATGAATTTATTCACCGCATACGCAATCACGTTAAACCCAATGACTGCCATTATCCAATTAAGAACGGACACTACCTGTTTTTGTTCTGGATTCCTTTCTGCCACAACAACCATCATTGCAATCAAAGTTACGAAGGGTACAAAAATTAACTCCACCAGAAGCGGAAAAGTATAACTTGATGTTAGGAACTCAATTACGATTATAAATGTAAAGGTGTTCGTGACCCACGCTTTCAAGGGATTGTAATCGCCTTCAGTTAATACTGTTCTATATAATAGCGCTAGCCCCACAAACAAATACCAGAAAATAGCTGATTTCATCTGCCCTAGCCCCCATGTCATAAAAGGTGATAGGGCGTAGCAAAGAAGCATGACATAAATGGCTAAAGCTTCGAGGATGAAGACTAGCTTTAAATCACTAAATGCTTTGAAAATTTCAAGAATACTTTTAGCAACGTCATCACTCTTAAGTGAATAAAATAGCAGTAGCATCACCCAGATAAATGTTGCGATTTCTCGTGTGCTAAAAATATCCATCTCAATCCACCCAGGGTTTACAATCGCGTCACGCTTACCTTGCCGTGCCAATCCCAACGATATTGGTAATGATGACCCTGGGTAATCGGAAGGTCTATTGCCTTTGGACGAAATAAGCAGACATTCTGCCCACCTTTATGACGAACGCTATCATAAGCGATACCGTCATATGCAGGATCAGCAAAAGGCCAACGGTGCGCGTTGCCAAACTTTTGCGAATTGGTGTAATCGCTCTCATAGTAAAGTTCAGACTGAGAAGATTGTAAGCCCCGTAAATCAATCAAGCTTGACGGCGTGGTGGTGACATATTCGCGTAGCTGTATAACATTTGGGAACCCACCTTCGCTCGCCTTAAGGCGGCGTGAATTGTGATAAACCGTCTCTGCAATCGCTGTCTCAATATCTGTAGCTGCATACCAAGCCCCAAGACGGTAATCATTAAACCGGCTCCCCTCATCCCCCACATGAATAAATGCCGCCATGGCAACACTGGCAGTGGGTAACCCAATAATCACTTCGTCTTCGGGGATCATACCAAATGCACCCAAGGCGTGATTAACACGTGGGTTGGTCATGTTCTCAATTAAGAATGCCTCTTGAAGTTCCTCTTGTGTATCGACGTAATTATCAAAGAGGCCAACTGGAGGATAGCGAGAGTTAATCAGGCGGTGCAGATTGCCTGTGATTGTCGTGGTGCAAATGTCCATTAATGCAGGCCGCGCCACGCATCTAAATATTTCCGTGTATCACTCAAGCCAATAATGCCCTGTTCTTCCATACGCCCTAAAGGCGGCTGTCCGGTAAACGGGTGGTCATGGTTATTGGCCTTAAGCCACCGAAGCCCTGCGACCCGTTCTGCAAAGATTGTCTGTAAACCCTTATCAATGCCAAGGCAGTAAGAAATACGCTGCATTTGATCAGCGGATAATGTACCCACCTTTCCTTTCACCCAATTGTGAAAGGTCGCTTTGGAAATCCCGCCAAGTAAGGTACGCTTTTCATCATTGGTAATGCCCCACGTATCTGTAAGCCTGAGGAAGATTTTTACAGCCGTTGGGGATGCAGATTTGCGGCGCTCCGTATCACGTGCAAAATCAACATAACCACCGGTTATGCCGTTTTTAGGTTTCGTATATGCTGTCCTGCCTACCATCTTTAAAAGTCCATTTCTATACTTATAGTATAATACTATACTAACAATGTCAAGAAATTTGGGTAAACTCGAATTTGGGCGTCCGGGCTGGCTTTCGGGAACCAAGCCAATTCGAGACTTGTCTTGGCCAAAGGCTTCAATCCTTGACGCGAAGAAAATGGTAAAATCATTGCCAGCTCCATTTGCCATTCCCGTCCTGACAAGCAATTTTAATCGGCCTCTTTTCATTGCCGCAACTTACCGCCGCCTTACACACACGCTTTTTATACTGAAAGTCTTCACCGATAAGCCCCGACTTACACGTATCATACGGGTTCTCATGCCGCGCCTTGGCTTGTCTCCAGCCAGCTTCCATAAGAACGATGCGAATATTGTGAGGAGGGTGCTTATCATCTTCCCCTGAAAACACCGTTGAATATGATAAGGCATCTTTTAGATCGCCGCCTAATCGGTAAATCGCAAGCCCAGCAAAGTATTCAGCAGAGGCTTCATTCTCCCATCCATTATCAAAAATAGTTCCGCCAAAAATCACATGCCCAGATTCGTGTGCAGCAAGCCCGATCAGTGGCCAGTTTATTTTATTCTCATTGGACATCTTCTCGAAGAATTCAAAATCAAACACAATCTCATGCTTCCAACCTAATCCCCGTGCATAGGCCGCTGGGCCATCTTCAAACGTCGCCGCGTGAAGGTCGATTTTCTTTTCTATCTGTAAAACGTGACTGACCATACCAACGGATTTTTCCATCTCGATTGTAGCTGCACGGCGTTTTTCACCATATGGATTTAGTAAGCCACCTGCCGCGTATGTTGTACCCGCAGAGCTTTGAGCCCCACTGACTGTGGGTGCAGTGCTGGATTCCATTGAGCTTACGGCTCTAGGGCAAATCTCCAAGCCGTCAATGCGCGTACAACCAGTATCGTCTGAACGAGGATGATCAGGGAACATCAAAGGCGGTTCAGGCCCATCACCAGGATTAAGGATACTCATAATGATGGTGCCGATGATCGCTAATGAAACCACCGCTGTAATCAATGCATGCATAATATCCATGCCGTATTTTCTGAAAACATCTAGTCCTTCAGAGATTTGAGAGAATGTCATAGCTATTCTCCCTGCTCGTTACGGCCTAAAACTGTGCCTGTAATGTAATTAGAGCTTTGTTGGTCAAGATGGCCTAACCGTGTCGCATCTTGCGCCAATCGCGCCATGATGATGTCTTTGGTGGTCACAGACAGCATATTGTCATGGGCAAGTTCTTCATCCGTTTTGCGGTAATAATACAGGCTATAAAATATAACAATGAATACGGGCAATCCATCCGCGCATAACGCCGCAACCCAAAACCCAATATAGTTATCCGCATGTGTAATAACGGCTTTGGCGGGTGACTTTGCCTCAAAACGGCTAAGTGGTATGGTATCACTTTGCGCAATCTCATCAGCGGTATATACTAGCTTATCGCTGACCTGCTGAACATCATCAGCAGCCCTTTCAAGCGCTAATTTCTGCGTTTTAGCAATCGTTTTGTTGCGGCTGTATGTGACACGAAAATCAATCTCCCTAGGTAGTGCTTTTGCTGTTCGTGATATGGATGCTGCGACATAGCGCGGATCCATATCTGCGAGATGCTTATAAATCTCATCTGCTTTCATCTCAATTTGACGTGTACGCTCTTTGAGAGGCAGCTTTAAAAGGCTTATACGGCGAATTTCTGCCAGACCCACACTGACAGCATTATAGCGCGCTTCATTGGCATGCGTGAAATTTTCTGTTTCTTCTACCAAGTTATTCAAACGATAGGAAATCGTAACAAAGCTCTTATGCACGGCGCCAGATCCCGCAAAACCTGAATAAGTGCCCTTGAGATTCTCTTCATCAGCATAGGCTTGAAACTGACCTGCATCGCCGCGCAAATCAGTCGCAAGGCTTGATAGAGACAAACCATGTTGATAACGTTCATCAAGCACAGTCGCCATTTTGATGATCTCGACCCTAAGATCATGCTCCATAGCCTCAAGGCCACGAAACGCCATCATATTGGTCAGGCTCGAAACGCAAAATATCATCCCCATGCCAAGCATTACAATAATCCAAGCAATCACTCTTGTTATTGGAGTTTTTTGTCTGGGCACAAATTTTAGAGATAACGTCCACAGAATGTAAACGCCCAGCCCTGCTAGTAGTGCGAACAGACCAGCATTGAATTTCTGCGACGCTGTTTCAGCCATAAGGTTAAAGCCACTAAAAGAAAAATAAGTCGAAATCGCCGATGCTGTAGCAATTGGGGCTTTGAATGATTTTCTGCCGTCTTTTTCATTTTCATTCATAATATCTGTCATAATTAAGTCCTTTCAAAAAAACTGATGGACTCTTCAATTACGCTCAAAGCGAAACGCTGTTCCTCGTAGGGCTATTTTTTAAATTTTATTTTTGAGATTGGAGCGGAGCTCGAGGCAATCCCCTTTGGTATTGATGTGCCACCTTTAAGCCGTGACAGGCCGCGCGCACGCATCAAGGATTTACTCGTGAAAATTCCTCCTTGACCCGAGTGCTTATGCGGCCCGGTCCTTGGCGTTGGTGTTCATTAAAAAATACCAAAGGAGACACCTATGACCTGTTCAAATCAATCCAATCTCAAATCAGCTCTCAAAAATATGATCGTGCAAAACTCTGATAAGCTTCGTGCCTACGTCGCAAATGAAGCCCTTGAATATGATGAGCCGAAATCATTCTTTACCGACCTCATGGCACATGGCTGTATTTCAGGCATGGTCAGTAGTTTGATTTATTACACAGATACACATGAATTTTTCGATACCCATTATGACGAGATCGAAACACTGCGTCAGGATACCGAAGAAAACCTTGGTGAACCTTTAACCATCAAAGGTGACGTGAAAAACTTTTTGGCGTGGTTTGCTTTTGAAGAAACAGCCTACCAACTCGCATTGGAACTCGGGGTCATATCATGACCCCAAATACCATCACATACTGCGTCCACCATTATTGCCGTCATTACCATTGTCATTCCCGTCATCATCTACCGTGAAATCTCCCTCATAATGGGAGTCATAATCATCGGTAAATGGATCGGTATATTCATTGTAATCGTAGCCCACACTATCCCCGTAATAATCAGCATCGGATGCGTTGTTGAACTCATAGGTCGTATCAATACCTAATTGCTCAAAATCCACCACAGCCGTTTCATTCTCCCAAACGGGTTCTTCAACTTGCGCCTCAAATTCACCGATGAGAGTCTCGCCATCTTCACGTATATTGTCACGGATGTTCGAATACTTCACATCTTGCATATATTGGTCTGCCTCGTAGCGGGTCATGATGTCTTCATACCGATCATTAAGCTCGGTACTGCTATCATGTGACAGACCATAGCTAGGTATGTTCTCATGTTTGTGGTCCAAATTATCTAACTCAGCCTCTTTGCGTTGTTCAAGGTTGTTCTGCTCAAATTGGCGTTCTTTCTCCATGTCCATTTGTGATTTTATAGTTTGATCAAAATCACGGTCATACGGGATTTCAAACTCCTTTTTGTGTGCAGCACTAAACTCACCAAGCAGGGAACGGCGTTCGTCGCCATTCCCATTACCTGTATCGTTACTCACGATACGCTCCGATCATGGTCGATAGTCACGCCGCCCGCATGCTTTGCCCAATCTGCGGCAGGTGTGGTTGCTATGCCCTGACCAGGGCTCCCATAGCTTCGAATGACCTCACTCACAGCTGTTAGCTTTGCGACGATCTCTCGCGCTTTTTGGCGATTATAAATGGTCATTATTATATGAGGTTGGCCCATGAATTCTAAAACTAAGAGATAGGATTCTTGGTAGTAGGGCTTGAGAGGCCGTGTGT
>Ga0209345_10002132_pt1 | contig 22411 bp, 26 predicted proteins | sample Cruoilmetagenom7_FD_187294 | JGI IMG/M metagenome (GOLD analysis project Ga0209345, IMG submission 187294) | Oil polluted marine microbial communities from Coal Oil Point, Santa Barbara, California, USA - Sample 7 (SPAdes) (version 2) | ecosystem: Environmental > Aquatic > Marine > Oil seeps ...
CACCTCTGCCGGACAGATCACCCCACATTTTCTCTTGCTAGAAATATCCCGGGGTGAGGCCGACAGGCCGAGGGGCAGCGCCCCTGCCGCGCCGCAGGCGCGGCCACGCCCAACCGCAGGAACCGCCGCAAGGCGGTGACGGCGGACGGGAGCCCCTGTCCGCGCCGCTCGCCCGTGTGTTTTGCGTATGGAAAACGCGGGCCGCCTTGCTTAAAGCGTTTCGACGTGTTGTTGGATCACGACAATATGTCGAAACGCCCACAACATATCAGTGTTTCGCGCGTTTCGAATTCACATTGTGATTCAACGTAAACTCGAAACGCTTTAGGGTCACCGCAAAGGAGACCTCCATGACCAACCCGCTTCTGTCCGACTGGGACACGCCCTTCGACATGCCGCCGTTTGGCGCGATCACGGATGAGGATTTCGAGCCAGCCTTTGACGCCGCCCTGGCCGATGCCCGCACCCATTTGGCCGCGATTGCTGATGCGCCCGAGGCCCCGACATTCGCCAACACGATCGAGGCATTGGAACAGGCCGACGCCCTTCTGAGCAAGGTTCTGGGCGTGTTTTACAACGTCGCCGGTGCCGACAGCACCCCCGCGCGCGAGGCGCTGCAACGTGTGTTTTCCCCCAAGCTGGCGGCCTATTCTGCCGAAGTGTCGATGAACCCGAAACTGTTTGCCCGCGTTGAGGCACTTTGGCTGGCACGCGACGATCTGGCCCTGTCCGAGGAACAAGCGCGCGTGCTGATGCTGACCCGGCGTGGCTTTGTACGGGCAGGGGCCTTGTTGCAGGGCGACGCGCGGGATCGCTATAAGGCGGTGCAGGAAAGGCTTGCGGTGCTGGGCACAGATTTCATGCAAAACCTGCTGGCCGATGAGCGCAATTGGCACATGGAGATCACCGGCGACGATCTGGACGGCCTGCCCGATTTCGTCTTGGACGCCGCCCGCGCCGCCGGAGTTGAAAAAGGGGCACAAGGCCCCGTCGTGACCCTGTCCCGGTCGCTGATCACACCGTTTTTGCAATTCTCGCCGCGCCGCGATCTGCGCAAAACAGCCTATCAGGCCTATACTGCGCGCGGTGCCAATGGCGGCGATACCGACAACCGCGCCATCGCCACGGAGACCTTGGCGCTGCGCCAGGAGCGCGCCAATCTGCTGGGTTATGACGACTTTGCGCAGTTCAAGCTGGAAACGGAAATGGCCGGGCACCCGGATCGCGTGCGGGATCTGCTGATGGAGGTCTGGGCACCGGCAAAAGCCGCCGCGCTGGCAGACGCCGCGACCATGACAAACATGCTGCACGCCGACGGGCATAATGGTGAATTGGAGCCGTGGGACTGGCACTTCTATGCCGAACGCCGCCGCCAATTGGAACACGACTTGGACGAGGCGGAGCTGAAGCCCTATTTGCAGCTCGACCGGATGATCGAGGCCGCGTTCTCCGTCGCAAACCGCCTGTTCGGACTGGAGTTCGCCCCCTTGGATGTGGCGTTATATCACGATGACGCGCGCGCCTGGGATGTGACCCGTAACGGAAAACATATGGCGGTGTTCGTCGGGGATTATTTCGCCCGCGGCGCAAAACGCTCAGGTGCCTGGTGTTCGGCGATGCGCAGCCAGCAGAAACAGGCGGGCGACATTCGCCCCATCGTGGTGAACGTCTGCAACTTCGCCAAGGCCGAGGCGGGGAAACCCGCGTTGTTGTCATGGGACGACGCGCGCACGCTGTTTCACGAATTCGGCCATGCGCTGCATCAGATGTTGTCGAATGTGACATATGAATCGATCTCGGGCACATCGGTGGCACGTGATTTCGTCGAACTGCCCAGCCAGCTGTATGAACACTGGTTGGAGGTGCCCGAAGTGCTGGGCGAATTCGCCACCCATGCTGACACCGGTGCGACCATGCCCAAGGACATGCTGGACCGGCTGCTGGCAGCGGCGACCCACGATATGGGGTTCTCGACGGTCGAATTCGTGGCCTCGGCCCTGGTTGATCTGACTTTCCACGAAGGCACTGCGCCCGAGGACCCGATGCAGGCCCAGGCCGAGGTTCTGGAGGCCATCGGCATGCCCAGAGCCATCCGTATGCGCCACGCGACGCCACATTTCGCCCATGTGTTCGCGGGTGACGGATATTCCTCGGGCTACTACAGTTACATGTGGTCCGAGGTCATGGACGCGGATGCGTTTGAGGCCTTTTTGGAAGCGGGTGACCCGTTCCATGCGGATACCGCAGCACTGTTGGAAAAGCACATCCTGTCGGCAGGTGGCTCGGTCGAAGCCGAGGACCTGTATCGCGCGTTTCGTGGGCGTTTGCCGGGGGTTGAAGCGCTGTTGAAAGGGCGCGGGTTGGTTGATGGGTAAGCAGGATTTTCTAGAAAATCCTGACGGGACATAGTTTTCTAGAAAACTATGTTACCGGCGCGAGGGGTCGTCGGGGTGCGGTTTGACCCCGACCGGATCCTTGTGCAGCATCACATCGGTTTGCGGATAGGCCTTGAGGATCGCGCGGCGCAGCCCCGCGCCGATCGCGTGGGCTTCGTCCAGGCTTTGACGGCCGTCCAGTTCGATGTGCATGTTGACGAAAATCACCGACCCCGCCGTGCGAGTTTTCAGGTCGTGAAATCCATGTACGCCGGGCCAGTCACGCGCGATGTCTTCGATCCCGACCACCAGGTCGGAGTCGGCAGAACGGTCCATCAGCGCATCAAACGCACCCTTGAAAATGCGCACGGCCCCGACTGCCAGCATGACCGCTGCGCCAATGGCGACGACGCTGTCGATCTGTTCCATGCCAAACCAACTGGCCGCCCAAAGCGACGCAATCGCGCCAATGTTTGGGATCAGGTCGCCCAGATAATGCAGGCTGTCGGCCTTGACCACACGCGACCCGGTCTTGTTCGCCACGCGCCGTTGCCACAGCACCAGCGCAATGGTCAGAACGATGGACGCGCCCATGACGATCATGCCTTTTTCATGGCTGACAATCGGTGCGACCTCGCCTGACAACAGGCGGGCAATCGCGGCCCAGGAAATGATCCCGGCAGAGACCAGAATGAACAGGCTTTGGCCTAGGGCGGCCAGATCTTCTGCCGAGGTATGGCCAAACCGGTGGTCATCGTCAGCGGGGCGCGACGCATACCAGATCGCCGCCAAGGCCCCCAGCGACACCATCAAATCCATCGCCGAATCCGCCAGCGACGCCGCCACGGACAGGGCGTGGGTTTCCCCCAACGCCCACAGTTTCAACGCGACCAAAGTCACCGCCACAAGGGCCGAGGCCAAGCCTGCGGAAAGGTTCATGCGTGTGCGTGTATCAGCCATGTCTTTGGGTATCTGGTTTTCGGTGGCGGGTGCAAGGTTTCAGGGGGGGTGACATGGTTTTGGTGGGGCATTGTAGGAGGGTTCGGTCCCGGCAGGGGGCTGCATTTCGGACACTGCCGCTGTGGCCACAAAAGTGAAGCACGGTATGCGACCTTCAAAATTTGAAGAATATGTTGCGGGGGGCTGATGGGGCCTGGCGAGGAAATCGCTCCGATGCAGGGAAACCTCGACCGAGCAAAGGTATCTCTGGGAGAGGTAAAAGGGCGTGTTTCCTTACCACCGCTGCATGTGAGGAACGCGGACTATCTGATGATTGCACTGAATTGACGACGCTGCGCCGCTTCCGCGACGAAGTTTTGCATTTTTCTGAGGCGGGTCACCGCTTGGTGGAAGAATACTATGAAGAAGCGCCCGGCCTCGTACCCCTTGTCCGGGACAGTGACGAAAGTGAACGCGTCTGGCGTGATATCCAAGCGACCGTTGCTCACATCGAGCGGGGTCATCATGAGGAAGCTATTGCCTCTCATTCTTCAATGTTCGGACGACTGCGCAAGAAAGCACGCTGCCAATTGGTATGAGCGGTTAGCTTGTAGCGTATCCGCGTGATGGACTAGCTGTCGCACAATGACAAATCATCAATAAGGGCTCCCGGCAGTCGTTCAGGAAAAGGTCGGCGTTCAGCCATTCGCAACACCAACCCCCTCACAACAACCCCTTATCCCGTATCCGTGCCCAGGCCCGTGCGGTGAAATTGTCCTTGGCGGGTTCCAACAGGCGTTGGCCCAGGAACCAGTACAGGTATTTCTCATACGGAAAATCCGCCATGGCTTCGCTGCCGTAACTTAATGCCTCGCGTAAATCCGCTGGGCGGCGTGCGGTTAAGGTGGCGTGCCAATAATCGCTTTTGCCACAGGTCACCACGGCGCAGCGTTGCATCAGGGCCTCGAACCCGGCGGTCGAATTCTGCGTGACCACCAGATCCGAGGCCTCGATCAGGTCGTGCAGGCTGGCCTGGGACAGACGCACATTGGTGTAATCTTGCGTCACCTCCATCAAGGCGCGCCGGGTCGGTTTGGACTGATGCGGGTGCAGTTTCACATAGATCAGCGCGTCGCGGTCATGTTCAGCGGTGATGCGGATCATTTCTTCGTTCGTAAGGTACCGCATGTCTTCGCCCACAGGCGCGCGTTGGCAGAACACCACCGCCTTGGCACCTTGCAAAGAGCTGTGCACGCGCACCTCTTGCGGGATATGTGACAGGTTTTCGCGCAGCATGTATCCGGTGACGCCGTCAAAGAAATACTTGGCCTTGTCCGCGTCGATGTCATCGGCACAGAACTGCGCAAAGCGTTGCGAACTGTGCGGCCCGCTGCCCATCTCGTCCAGATACCAAAAGCCCCAGATCGGGCCGGGGCGCAGGTGCAGGGTGTTGGGCGCATAGGCGGGGTGGTCGGTGCAGATCAGGCGGACATCGTCGGGGCGCCGATCCAGCACGGCGGCCTCGCGACTGCCCGCGCTGACCAGTACCAGCGGAAAACCTTCGCGGGTTACACGCCGGCCCAGTTTGCGAAAAGCGTCGATTTGCCCCTGGGCGATGCGCGCAAGCATCTCGGCCTCTGCATGCACGATGACCCGCCGCTCCTGCGTCAGCTGCTTGGCGGCGCGGGGGGTGCGGATCTGCTCCATCTCAGTCAAAGACCTCGCCGGGTTTGATCCCCCAAAGCGCGGCTTTGGGGGTCCAGCCCTTGTGCCCATCGGCCCGCACACGGCACCAGTCGGGGCCGCATTTGTCGATGCGCACGATCACCCCGGCCTCAAGATAGGCGTTCACCTGCGACGCCCCGTCGGCGCGCGCGTACAGCGCGCTCAGGTCGGTTTCGATGATCGCAGTGCGCGCGCCTGACAACAGCGAATAATGCACCCAGCCGCCGACGCCATCGCGGTCGCGCACCCGGCGCCAATGGCCAAATTCGCCGGTGATTTCCAACGGCATGCCGCGCGCTTTGAAGACCCAGTCGATCCGGTGCGTCAGCGACGGCCCGCGACGCACGTTGCCTTTGCCGGTTTTCAGAGACACGAAGCGGGGGATCGGCAGGGTGGTGACCGAACCGCGTTCCTGAACCGCAGGTGTGGTTGGCGGTGCGATCTGGATCGGGCGCGGTTTGGGCCTGGGTTCAGATCTGGGTTCAGGTCTGGGTTCGGGCCCAGCCGTCTCTGCCGTCACCGAAAATGGCGCCGTAAACGCCACCGCACAGGCCAAAAGCCCGGCCATACATGCCCTTGTAAATCGCATCCGGCGATCCTCACCCACTTAAACTGCCCGTGAACACGTGTTCTTTTTTGCTTCAAACCCCAACCGGTGCTTGTGCCCCCTCGCGTTCCTTGCCACTTTGGCATTGAGAGCCGCGAAAGAAAAGAAGAGGGAGGGTGCGCATGGCCCCTGAACGTCTGAGTGTTGTCGTCACGCGACGGTTGCCCGAGGTTGTCGAGACCCGGATGATGGAGCTTTTCGACGTCGAACTGCGCGAAGATGACACGCCAATGAGCCGCGATGAGCTGGCCGCGGCGATGAAACGCGCCGATGTCTTGGTGCCGACCCTGACCGACCAGATCGACCAAGGGTTGCTGGCCCAGGCCGGAGATCGGTTGAAACTGATCGCCAACTATGGCGCGGGGGTCGATCACATTGATGTGGCGACAGCGCGTCAGCGGGGCATTCTGGTGTCCAACACGCCGGGCGTCAGCGCGGATGACACCGCTGACATGGCGATTGCCCTGATCCTGGCCGTCACGCGCCGCTTTCCCGAAGGCATCCGCCTGATGGCGACAGGCAAATGGCAGGGTTGGTCGCCGACCGGCATGTTGGGGCACCGTATCGCCGGTCGCCGTCTGGGTATTCTGGGCATGGGCCGCATCGGTCAGGCCGTTGCGGCGCGTGCCAAGGCGTTCGGCATGCAGGTGCATTACCACAACCGCAAACGGCTGCACGCCGATATCGAAGACGGGTTGGAGGCCACATACTGGGAAAGCCTGGACCAGATGGTCGCGCGCATGGATGTGATTTCGATCAACTGTCCGCACACGCCATCGACCTTTCATCTGATGAACGCGCGGCGTCTGAAGTTGATGAAACCGAACGCGGTTCTGGTCAACACCTCGCGCGGCGAAGTGATCGACGAAAACGCGCTGACCCGCATGGTGCGGGCCGGTGACATCGCCGGGGCGGGCCTGGATGTCTATGAACATGGCGCCGAGGTGAACCCGCGTCTGCGCGATGTGCCCAATGTGGTGACTTTGCCGCATATGGGCTCGGCCACCCACGAAGGGCGGATCGAGATGGGCGAGAAAGTCATCATCAATATCAAGACCTTCGCCGATGGTCACCGCCCACCTGATCAGGTTGTGCCCGGCATGTTGTGACCCTGCGGCCCAGATCCGGGCCGCCCTGTAAGGAAGAGATGTATGACGATTGGTGTGAACACCATTTCGGTGGCGGTGGTTGCTGTGACCACCGTGATTTCCCTGGCGCTGGCCTATCGTGGCAACCGGTATTTGCGGGACAACAGTCCCGGTGTGCAGCCCTTTGTCTGGGGCTATTTCATGGGCTGGTTCACGCTGACCACGCTGGGGGCGGGGCTGGTGCTGTTGGCGTCGTTTGGCACGCTTACCCATCGGTCCGACGTGCATATCCTGTCGATGGTCCCTTGGGCGGTCGCCGTTGGCGCGCTGTGCATTGCGGCGGCCATGACGCTGCGCCGCCAACGCTGGGGCCTGGTCGGGCTTAGCTTTCTGATGATGAACCCGGTGATCTGGCTGGTAAACGTGTTTTACCTGCGCAACCGCTGGGACGAATTGCGGGTTGGTCCTGCACCATCTGGTGGCAAGGTCGATGGCTGACAGGCGCGCGTTCAGGCTGTGTTTGGTCACGCTTGTGGCCCTGACCGGCTGCGCCCGCGGGCTTGCGCCGGATGAACAGGCCTTTGCCACGGCGCTGTTCGGTGACAGTCTGGATGTACAGCCCATCGTCGTGCAGGCCGGACTGGGCCTGACCCCCTTGCCGTCCCCGGAGCCAATTGATCCCGATGCGCCGCCGGCCCGCGCCCTGCCCGAAGGGGTCTGTGACCGTGTGCCCAGCCCGCGTCAGGGCTTTCAATTGCCCGCAGGCGCGGTCTTGTGGAACCAGGTTTTTCTGAAACGCGACTTTTACCGCGCAGACATGATGCAAGGCTGGCCCCGCGCCGTGCCCGTGCCCCATGTGCTGTTGATGACCCACGAACTGGTCCATGTCTGGCAATGGCAGAACCGCAGCCGCACGGACTATGACCCGGCCACCTCCGGCGGCGAAAGCGTCGCCAGCCTGGACCCGTATTTTTACACTCCCGACGCGGACCGGGCCTTTTTGGCCTATGGGTTCGAACAACAGGCGGCGATGATCGAAGACTACGTCTGTTATACCCTGTTTGACCCGACATCGCCCCGGCGAAAGGACCTGTTTGATCTGATCAACCCGGTCTTGCCGCTGGATCGGTTCAATGCCCAACTGGGGCGCCACGCACAGTAACCAAACCCGAAGCGATCCCGCCTAGGTCGTTTTTGCGCGAATTTGCGTCGGGCTGGTTTTGCGCGACGATTTGCGATGCGCCATGGTGAGGCAACATTTTCCCCAAGGGAGTCGCCCTCATGAAAACCAACGTAAAAGCTCTTGTCATCGGCGGTGGTGCCGTTGGCGCATCGATCGCCTATCACCTGGCCAAGGCGGGCTGGGATGATGTCATGTTGCTCGAGCGCGACGAGCTGACGTCGGGGTCGACCTGGCACGCCGCCGGTCTGTTGCCGCTGTTCAACATGTCCTTTGCGACGACCCACATCCACGACTATTCCGTGAAGTTCTATAAGGAACTGGAGGGCGAAACCGGCCTGAACGCGGGTTTCGCTGTGGTCGGCAACCTGCGCATGGCGCAGACGGACGAACGCATGGATGAATACATGCTGTATGCGTCAACCGCCGACACCGTGGGCATCAACTATGAATTCCTGACCCCGGATGAGATCAAGGCGCGTTGGCCGCTGATCAAGACCGACGACCTGAAGGGCGCGCTGTATCACACCGAAGATGGATACATTAACCCCGCCGATGTGACACAGGCCATGGCCAAGGGCGCGCGTCAGCGCGGCGTCGAGATCGTGCGCCGCCTGCAAGCAGACGCGTTCCACTGGACTGGCACCCATTGGGAGGTCACCTGCTCCAAGATGGTGGAAAAGGGCGGCAATCTGGTGCCCTCGGATGAAACCGTTGTGATCACCGCCGAACATGTCGTGACGGCCTCGGGCAACCACGCGCAACGCACCGCCAAGATGCTGGGCATTAAGATCCCGGCAATCCCCGTGGAACACCAGTTCATCGTTACCGATGTCGACCCGGCACTGGAAGCATATCGCGCTGCGGGCAACCCGGAACACCCGGTCATCCGCGATGCCGACGCACAGAGCTATGTGCGCGAAGAACGTGGCGGCTGGATCCTGGGAGTGTACGAAAAACACGCCCCTGCGGTGTTCGAACATGGTGTGCCCGACAGTTTCCGCGCCGACCTGTTCCCGCTGGCGCTGGACCGGATCGAAGATCAGTACATGGCGATGATCCACCGCATACCGTCCTGCGAAGACAGTGGGTTGAAGGACGATTTCAACGGTCCGATCTGTTATACGCCCGATGGCAACCCGCTGGTCGGCCCCGCGCCGGGTCTGCGCAACATGTGGCTGGCCGAAGGCTTCAGCTTTGGCATCACTGCGGCAGGTGGCACCGGTTATTATCTGGCCCAGATGATGGTCGATGGCGAAGCGGAAATCGACATGGCCAGCCTTGACCCGAAACGCTATTCCTCGGGCTGGATGACGACGGAATTCGCCGCCCGCAAGAACGAAGAATGTTACGACCACGTCTATGTTCTGCACCACCCGGACGAAGAACGCCCGGCGGCGCGTCCGCTGCGCACATCGCCCGCCTATGACCGCCAGGCCGTCAAAGGCGCGCAATTTGGCTGGGTCAATGGCTGGGAACGCCCGAATTATTACGCCCCCGCAGGGTTCAACGACCATGACGCGCGCAGCTTCCGGCGCGGCGGTTGGTGGCAACACGCGGTGGTCGAGGCCAAAGCCGTGCGCGAAGGCGTTGGCCTGATTGATGCGACAGCCTTTACCAAACACGTGGTCAAAGGCCCCGGCGCGACGCAATTCCTGGACTGGTTCACCTGCAACAAGCTGCCGCGCATTGGCCGGATCAATCTGACCTATGCGCTGACCGCCCATGGCACCACACGCACGGAATATACGATCGTGCGCAATGGTGAAGATAGCTATTATCTTGTCTCCGCAGGGGCTTGGACAGAATATGACGCCGATTATCTGCGCAAAGCCGCCGACGACAAGATGGAGGAATTCGGCTATATCGAAATCCAGGACGTGACCACGCAGTGGGGCGTTCTTGCCATCGCCGGGCCGAAATCGCGTGACGTGTTGAAGGATGTCATCGTCGATGCCGACCCCGAAACGGCCCTGTCCAACAAACGGTTTCCCTGGCTGACGGCGCGCAAGATCGAACTGGGCATGTGTCCGGTGAATGCGATCCGCGTCGCCTATACCGGTGAACTGGGTTGGGAGCTGCACCACCCGATCGAGATGCAGAATTACCTGTGGGACCTGCTGGTCAAGGCCGGTGAGAAACACGGTATGAAACTGGTCGGCGCGCGCGCGCAGAACTGGTTGCGTCAGGAGAAATCCTATCGCGCCTTTGGCACCGAACTGGGCCGTGACGCGACCCCCGCCGAGGCCGACCTGCCGCGTTTCATCGACCTCGAAAAGGATTTCAACGGCAAGGACGCCATGGTCGCCAAGGGCATTCGCAGCAAATGCGTGACCCTGCTGATCGACGGGCCGAAGGACGCCGACCCCTGGGGCCGCGAGGCCTTGTTCTTGCCTGATGCGCCCCTTGGGGGCGACGGCGACACCAAGGTGGGCCGCCTGACCTCGGGTGGCTATTCGGTTGCCTTTGGGAAATCCATCGGCATGGGTTATGTCAGCCCCGATCTGGCCGTGGTTGGTCAAAAACTGAAGGTCAAAATGCTGAACCAACTGTGGGATGCGGTGATTGTCGAAGACAGCCCATATGATCCGAAAAACGCCGCCATTCGTGTGGATGGCTGATCCCGCTTGACCAAAGCCGCGCCTGTGCCCACTTAGGATTGCATGGGAAAACGGTTCACATTCGGTATGATTTTGACGCTGGCGCTCACCTTGGGGGCCAGCGTTTCCTTTGGCGCGGGCGAACTGACCCGCGCCTTGCGCACGCAGCCCAAAGGCGTGGCTCAGATCACGCCAAAGCTGTTCATCGACGATCCGACCCAGGCCGTTCAGGCGCAACAGGCGCTGGTGCTGGCGCGCCGTGATGTGGCGGCGTTTTTTGGTCGCAAACGCGGCGACCCACGCCTGATCCTGTGCACCACCACGCCCTGTCGCGACAGGTTTCTGGGGCGCAACGGGCCGATTGGCAAAACCTGGGGGACACAGCTGGTAGTCCTGGGGCCAAACGGGGTGACGCGTCTGACTATGGCGCATGAGCTGACCCATGTGGAACTGCACCGGCTGGCCGGCTTGCGCGTTGCGCGCTTTCCGGCCTGGTTCAGCGAAGGGCTGGCAGGCTGGGTATCGGGTGACATCCGCTTGAATGCCTCCCGTCCCGCCTTGCGCGCACGGATCAAACAGGCCCGACGGTTCGGGCAATGGAACCAGGCGGTCGACGAAATGGGTTGGAAATCGGCCTATGGCGCGGCGATGGATCTGGTCGCAGGCGTGGCCGATGCAGCAGGGCCCGAGGCGCTGCGCGGCCTGATCGCGAAGGTGGCCGCAGGCGGTGATTTCAACCGCCTGTGGCAGGCGCTTCCGGGGGCCCGGTAACGCATTTCGAAACGCCTTATTTGCCCAGTTTCGCCATCAGGTCATCGACGACCGAGCCGTCGCCATCGGCGTCCAGCATCTGGGTCAGCATCGACAGATCAGGACCCTGGCCGCCGGATTTGCCGCCCAGAAGTCCACCGATCATACCCATCAGACCGCCACCCGACGCCGGTGTGGCCATGGTGTCCAGTGCCGCATCGGGCATGGATTTTTGCAAACCGCCCTGCGCCATTGCGGCCAAGGCGGGCAGAAAGCTCTGTACGGTCGACAGGTCGATGCCGGTGCGCTGAGCCGCCTCCTGGGCCAGGCCTTCGGACTGGCTGCCCCCCATGATGCTTTGCAAAAACGCCTGACCCTGGGCCTGTCCGCCCGGGCTGGCCGCCAGACCCGCATCGTCGAAATTGCCGGCCTGGGCTTCGCCTTTCAGCGCACCCAGAATGTCCCCCAACCCGCCGCCTTCGGCCTGTTGCCGCGTGGCGCGCCCGATGACCGGACCCAGAAGGTCGGTCAGGTCGCCAGCCTTGCCCGCGTCCAGACCGAATTGATCGGCCAGCTTGCCCAGACCGTCACCGCCCTGTGCCTGTTTCAGAAGTTCCATGATCGACATTGCATGCCCCCTTTGGTGGAATGTGTTGCGGGCATATGGCCAGACGGAAACGGGGCGGTGAATGGGAAAATTCACCGCCCCGCGTCAGATTTGAGATCGCGAACCGCGTCGCAGCCCTTACCGGGCGGCGAATTCGTCATAACAATCCAGCGCCTTGGAGGCATACATCAGCGACGGGCCACCGCCCATCTGGATGGTCATGCCCAGCACGTCGGCGACTTCTTCTCGCGTCGCACCGATGCGGATCAACGCATCAATGTGGAACATGATGCAGCTTTCGCATTTGGTCGCCACCGCGATGCCCAGGGCCACGAATTCCTTGGTCTTGAATTCGACCACGCCCTCTTCCTTGACGGCTTTGCCAAGACCGGCAAAGCCCTTGGAAGCCGCAGGGTTGGCGCCATTCAGGCCTCGAATTTGGTTTTTCAGGCCGTCGAATTTTTCATTCCAGCTCATGTGTCTGATCCTTTTCGCAAGAGGTGGTTCCGCCCCTGCCAAACCACGCCGCGTTGCGGCATTCCTTGATCGAAATCATGTGAATGCTGGTTTTCGCATGTGTCGTAACGGCAGTGTCCCCGGCCCCGAGGGGCCGGGTTCGCGTTCAGTCCGACCAGGTCGTATAGCCGATCCGCAGTGTCGTGCCGTTATAGCCGTTCACCCGGAATTGCGAGATACGGCCTTCGCTGGTTTTGGCACAGACATAGGTGCCGATGGTCAGCGACGCAAAGGGGATCGACGCCGAGGAGAAGGCCGCATTATAGCAGCCTGCAAAGCCACGGTTTGACCCGTCGCCCAAGGCCAGTTTCGCGCCGTTGCGTGGTTCCAATTTGCGCACGGCTGCGTTGATCGCATGGTGCCAGATATCGACGCCACCCCCGGCCATGATGCCGCGATCCAGGTCGGCGGTATAGCTTGAGGCAAGCTCAAGCGGGCCGGTCGAGAAGGTCGCCGGTGTTGCCGGGGTCACCGGTGTGGGGATGGGGATCGGAACCGGCGCTGGAACCGGAGCCGGGAACGGAACCGGAAGGCCACCGCCCCACCAGGGACTGTATACCGTCAGGGACGATGCGCGGTTGTTCATGATTGGTCCCAGTTGCGGCACATCGCCCGTCAGCATCAGGCAGAACCCGCCATGGTTGGGTTCCGTACACAATCGCACGCGCGTTGCACCGGTCAGACGCACCGAGGTGATGCGGTTGTTCAGGCCCGCAATGATCGTCGGCATATCGCCAGCATTGGCGCAGAAACGGGCTCCGCTGAAGTTTGCATCGCCATAGAAACATGCAAGGCCTGATGATGGTGCAGGGGCAGGGACCGGCGCAGGATCATCGCAAACCACTGCCAATTTTGGGCCGTCCGCCCCAATGGTGAATTGCAGCTGGCAATTGCTGCCGCCGCCACCGGGGGCTGGCACGGCCTCCAGGTAATTTGAGCTGACCCAACCGTTCGCTCCGCTCTGGTCGATATAGCACCAGGCGTTGGGCTGGCATTCCACCACCTCGACCCGTTCCCCGGCGTTCAACGTGTCGACCACGCTGAAATTGGTGCCTGGTCCGGTTCGCACGTTCAGATCGACTGTTGCGGCGGCTTCGGTCGCCATGGCGGCGGGGGCTGACAGCACAAGGGCCAAGCCCGTGGCAAAACCAGCGTAGAGTAGTGTTTTCAGGGTCATGATGCACCTCCCGTAAGGCGGGAAAACTGCGCCAGCCGACCTGCGGGCGGTCCCGTCCTGGTGAATATTCGCGCCGTCATGGTCGCGCGTTCCGGGGCATCTGTAAATGCGGCATATCAAATGCCCCGCGTTCACAGCATAGGCGGACGGGGCACAACAGCGTTAGGCCGGAAAACCAGACCTGTCAGGCAAAGGCGATATCGGCCCCGGTCCGGGGCTGGATGAACTGGCCCGCAGGCACGGTCGCACCATGGTCAAATGCCATGTCGTCAAACAGCACCCCGCTGTCAGGAATGCCGATGCCCAAGGCGTATGGCATCGCCTTTGAGGTCAGTCCGATCTTCCAGCCGATCCCCCGCGCCCGGCCGCCAGTTTTGACGCCATCAGCGCCGATTGCACCGCATAGGCGTCGTCCATCGTGATGCCGGGGTATTGCAGTGACAACAGCCCGATTTTCTGGCCGGTTTCTTCGGCCTGCAACAGATCGGCGGCGGCTGTCGCGTGGTCCTGCGGCGTCATGCTTCGTCCTCGACCCCGTTGCGCAGGGTGCCGATGCCTTCGTTGCACAGCGTCAACGCGGCAATGTGGTCATAGCCGTCGTTCTGCGAAATACGACGGCCCCCCTTGCCGATGACAATCGCCACCTCGCCTTCGTAATCCAGCGTGTGGTTTTCCGGTGGGCGGATCAGATTCTGGCCTTGGCCGGTGAACCCGCTTGCGAACCGCGGGAACAGCGACATGTGCTTGGGCTGCGCGCTGCCATCCTTGTATTCCGCGTTGCGATCCGGGAATTCGGGCGGCAGGCCAATCGCACCATCATCGGTGATGGCCCCATAGAAACCCGCACCATCGGCGGTATAGCTGGCAAAACGCATGGTCATATCCTTACTGAATCGGGAAGACCACGTTGACCTGGCCTGTGCCTGACGATGGGAAATAAGGCGAAACGACCTTGAATTTCGCGTCATCCTGGTCCCAACCCAGCGCGCCATACAGCATGGCGGTGTCGTGCATCGACCCTTCGCCACAGTAGAATTGCGCGTATTCGCCCAGCATTTTCAGGAACGTCGCGTGGTCGCCGTTCTTCCACATTTCCAACACATGCAGGTCCATCTGGCGGTTGAATTCGCTGCTGATGGTAAAGGTGCCGTTGTTGGGCGCGTAATCCTTGTTGGCCCAGATTTTGTGGGACAGCGACCCGGACGCGACCAGCAACACCTTGCTGTCGGAGGCCTCGACCGCCTTGGGGATCGCTTCGCCAACAATGCGGCTTTCGTCATGGTTGTGCACGGTGGCCCAGGCGGCGACCGAAACGACCTTCATGTGCGCCATGAACCGCATCGGCACCAGGGTGCCGTATTCCAGCTCAAGACTGTCCAGATGATGCGCCAAAGTATAGGCGCCCATGTGGCTGGCCTGCGCCGCAATCGCGTCGCCCAGTTCGGGATTACCGTCATAGGCGTACGGCAGATCCTGGATGAACTGCGGGAATTCGTTCGAGGTGAACAGCCCCTCGAACCGCTTGTTCGCATTGATGTGAAAGCCCGTGTTGATCACCCAATGCGTGTCGCAGATCACCACGGTATCAGCACCCAGAGCCTTGGCCCGGCGTGCGATTTCACCCATGCCTTATCCTCCTTTACGCGCCCAGACGCGGATTTTTGTGGTCGTCCAGCGCAAGCCCGACGTGTTTGGTTTCCATATAGAATTCGACCGACCAGTCGCCGCCGTCCCGGCCAATACCGCTGGCTTTCACGCCGCCAAACGGCGTCGGCAGGTGGCGCACGTTTTCGCTGTTCACCTAGATCATGCCAGCCTCCAGCCGATCCGTGATGCGCAAAGCGCGGGTCAGATCGCGGGTCCACAGGTATCGGGTTAATCCGTAATCGGTGTCATTGGCCATCGCCAGCGCCTCGTCTTCCGCAGTGAACGGGATCAAGGTCAGCACCGGGCCAAAGATCTCCTCCTGCGCGATGTGCATGCCATTGGTGGCATCCGTAAACCGGGTGGGGCGGACGAAGAAGCCGTCGTCGCCAACCCGCACACCGCCCGCTGCAACCGTCGCGCCGCCCTCTTTGGCAATGTCGAAGTAACGGGTCACTTTGTTGAAGTGTTCTTCGGCAATCAACGGGCCGATTTCGGTGGCGGGGTCCAGCGGATGGGCGACCTTGATGTTGTTCACGCGCGCGACCAGGTCGGCGTCGTCAAAGGCGATGACCGGGTTCTTGCCGCCCAGCTCCAGATGCTGACGTTTCAACGTGTCAGCACCCTGTTTGGTGATCATCGACCCGGTGCGGCTTTCGCCCACGAAGGCCACGGCCTTGATCGCCTTGTGTTCGGTCAGCGCCTTGCCCGTGTCTTCGCCAGAGCCGTTGACCAGGGTCCAGACGCCCGGCGGCAGGCCTGCCTCTTCGGCGATTTCTATCAAGATACGCGCCGACAGCGGGCTGAATTCGGCGGGCTTGTGCACGACGGTACAACCCGCGGCCAGCGCCGGTGCGATCTTTCAGGTCGACAGCATGAAGGGCGTGATGACACCGACAGGGCCGATTGGCATCCGCGTGGTCAGGTTTACCAAGGTGGGCGAACGCAGGTTCTGCCCGTCCCGCGCCGCCGTCACCTGATCGGCGAAATAGCGGAAGTTTTCGGCGCTCCGGATGGCGGCTTTCGACATGAACCGCAACGCCTGACCGGTGTCCCAACACTCGCACAGCGCAATCTCTTTGGCGCGCGCTTTGGTCCCTTCGGCGATGCGGATCAGGATCTTATACGTTCCAACGCAGGCATGTCGCGCCAGGCCGGAAAGGCGGCGGCCTGTGCGGCGGCGTCGATATCGTCGGCAGTACCGCGCGCAACCTGACAGGTGACGGTTTCATCCACCGGGCTGATCGTCGTGAACGCACCGCCCGATCCCGCGTGATCCTGACCATTGATACGGTTCAGAATGCCGGTTTCCTTGAACCGGGCCAGATAGCCCGACAGCTTGTCGATATTGGTGGCAAGATGGGACATGGGTCCCCCACATGCCATGGGGATTAACGCGTTAAGTCATATGCGTGCGACGTCAAATATTTTTGACAGACCGGGTTGTGTTGCGTTGATCCGTGCACAAAACTGCCGCTGCAATTTGGCGTAGCCATGGAAAAACTTGCCCATACCATTCTGGCGCAAAGTGAAGCCGTCTTGATGTTGGTTGGGTTTGCCTGCCTTGCCATTGGTTTCGTCTTGGGCCTGTTCGTCCGTCGGCAGGCCGCTTGGTCGCTGCGGCGCGTACCGTATCTGATCTGGGTCGGGGGACTGACCATCGTGATCGGGTTCCTGCCGCTGCTGTGGCTCTTGTCCTTCGCGGCGGTGAACGCGGGCATTTTGTGGGTGCTGACGATGGGTGGTTTTTCCCCGACGGCGCTCTGTGGTATCGGCTTTGCCATCCTGGCCCACGCTCGCGCAATCAATATGGGCGGTACAGGCAGGCGGGCCTGGTGGGGCATTGTGCCATTCCTGAACCTGGCCTTGTTCTTCCTGCCGCCCGATGATCCCGTGCCGTCTGGCGGTTTCGCAAACGGGTTTGGGGTGCTTTTGGGGCTGAGCCTATTGGTCATCGGGTGACTGTTGCCCTATGGGGCACAGAACATTGTTGAAGAACACAGCCTGACCGCCGCCGATCAGATCGACCCCGAAAGTGCAGCGCGCAGCATCGCGGTGATGATCCGCACTCAGGGGTTAGAGGCAACACTGTTGACAGTCGCCGCTCAAACGTCGCCCGTGCAGATCGACGAGGCAACTGATCCAGAGCGTACGCAGGCGCATGGCACGACGCTGTTTTATGTCTACAACCTGAATTTCGAGTTCGACGAATTGCCCTATGAGGCGCGCAACCTTATCACAAAGGGATTGTGTGCAATGCAAGAAGTGCGCCCGATGCTCAGCGCGGGTGCAACGCTTGAGCATCGCTATAAGAACGCGGCGGACCAACAGATCGGTACTGTTTCCGTGACGTCCCAAGATTGTTTGTCCTAGGTCCCACGCCACTTTCTCCGTTGGCCTTCCTTGTGGTTGCCGCTAGGCTTGACCCAAGGCGTTTTCACCCCGCAATGGGGCTGAACCAACCGGAGTTTCACATGAAGAAAACCATAGCCACGCTGCTGAGCACAATGCTTCTTGCCTCACCTGCCCTGGCGCAGATGGACTATCAGGTGATTGGCGGGTCGCACCAACCTGCCGCGACCAACGTGGAAAAGGCAAACATCATCGCGATCCGTTGCGCCGATGGGCATGACTATTACATCTACAGCTATTTTCGCAAATCCGGCCCGAACTATCGCGCGATTGATCCCCCGCATTGGGGAAGCCCGATCGGTGGCAAGGACTATATGACCTACGAGGATGCCGTTCACGTCGCCTGCTATACCTAGGCCAGATCGCGGCGGGTGTTCTGGGCGAAAATGCTGGTGGAGCCGATCGGGATCGAACCGACGACCTCGTCGTTGCGAACGACGCGCTCTCCCAACTGAGCTACGGCCCCATCATGGGATTATCTGGCTTTGCGTCTGGCTAAGTCAAGGTTTCAGCCAAGCAGCGCGGCGTTCGTCCGCACAAAGCTCTCGATGGCATTGGCCGGAATGGCACCAGCGTGGCGGGCGATTTCCGTGCCGTTCTGGTACAGGATCAACGCCGGAATGCCGCGGATATTGTTGTTCTGGCTGACCTTCGGGTGGTCTTCGGTGTTGATTTTTGCAAACCGGGCGTGCGGCGCCATGGCACCAGCAGCCTGGGCGAAAGCCGGGGCCATCATGCGGCAGGGGCCACACCAGGGCGCCCAAAAATCGACCAGCAACGGCACTTGGTCGTTCTTCATCGCCTTGGCCAGCGTGGCCGGATCCAGTTCATAGACCTTGCCACTGTTCAGCTTGCTGCCACAGGTGCCACATTTTGGCCCGGCCCCCAGCTTGTCATTGGGCACACGGTTCACCGCCCCACACTCCAGACAGGTCATTTTCGAGGCATTGGCCATGGCGGAACTCCTGATATTCGCGTTTACGCATATATGTGTCTTGCACAGGGGAACCGCAAGGGGGCGGTAAACGCAACGTGGCACCGCATTTGCGGTGCCACGCCCAACCCAAAGCGACCCGTCAGGGTCAATGCGGGGCGGGAGCCCCCCGTTTGTTATTCCGCAGCGTCCAGATAGTCCGACAGCGGCGGGCAAGTGCAGACCAGATGCCGGTCGCCATAGACATTGTCGACCCGGTTCACAGGCGCCCAGTATTTGTCGACCCGGAACGATCCAGCCGGGAAACAGCCCTGTTCGCGCGTGTATGGCCGGTCCCAGTCGCCCACCAGATCCTCGACCGTGTGGGGCGCGTGTTTCAGCGGGTTGTTCTGCGCGTCGATCTTGCCCTCTTCGATGTCGCGAATTTCTTCGCGGATCGACAGCATAGCGTCACAGAATCGGTCCAGCTCGGCCTTGGTTTCGCTTTCTGTCGGCTCGATCATCAACGTGCCCGCCACCGGCCAGCTCATCGTTGGCGCGTGGAACCCGCTGTCCATCAGCCGCTTGGCGATGTCTTCCACGGTCACGCCTGCGCTGTCCTCATAGGGCCGCGTGTCGATGATGCATTCATGCGCAACACGCCCGCCGGGACCGGTGAACAACACCTCGAACGCGCCTTTCAGCCGCGCCGCGATATAGTTCGCGTTCAGGATCGCCACTTTCGTCGCCTGCGTCAGGCCCGAGCCACCCATCATCAAAACGTATGCCCATGAAATCGGCAGAACACTGGCCGACCCGAACGGCGCCGCAGACACCGCGCCCGCGTCCCCCACCAACCCGTTGCCGGGCAGGTGCGGTTCCAGATGCGCCTTGACGCCAATCGGACCCATGCCGGGGCCGCCGCCGCCATGGGGAATGGCAAAGGTCTTGTGCAGGTTCAGGTGGCTGACATCACCGCCGATTTCACCCAGCTTGGACAAGCCGACCATGGCGTTCAGGTTTGCGCCGTCGATATAGACCTGGCCGCCGTGATCATGGGTGATCTGGCAGACCTCGCGCACGGTTTCCTCAAACACCCCGTGGGTCGACGGGTATGTGATCATGCAGGCCGCCAGCTTGTCGCCCGCCGCTGTCGCCTTGGCGCGGAAATCTTCCACATCAATGTCGCCATTGTCGGCCGAGTTCACCACGACGACCTCCATCCCGGCCATATGGGCGGACGCGGGGTTGGTGCCATGCGCCGAAATCGGGATCAGGCAGATGTCGCGATCCTGACCCTGCGCCTTGTGATAGGCCGCGATGGCCAGCAGCCCGGCATATTCACCCTGCGCACCCGAATTGGGCTGCATCGACATACCGTCATAGCCGGTGATCAGGCACAGCTTTTGTTTCAGATCCTCGATCAGGTGCTGATAGCCCAGCGTCTGATCCGCAGGTGCCATCGGGTGGATCATCGAAAACTCACGCCAGGACACAGGCATCATTTCCGCCGCCGCATTCAGCTTCATCGTGCAGCTGCCCAGTGGGATCATGGCGCGATCCAGCGCCAGATCACGGTCGGCCAGACGGCGCATATACCGCATCATTTCCGTTTCCGCCCGGTTCATGTGAAACACAGGATGCTCCAGATATGTGCTTTCGCGCAGCAACCCGTCGGGCAGGCGGTAATCCGGTGTGAAATTGTCATCGCTCTGCGGGATGCCAAAGGCGCGCCAGACGCCTTCGATGGTGGATGGGCGGGTGGCTTCATCCAACGTGATGCCGATCTTGTCGTCCCCCACCGGGCGCAGGTTTATGCCTTCCTCGACCGCGCTTTTCATCACCGTCTTTTGCAGCGGCCCGACCTCGACCGTGATCGTGTCAAAGAAGTGGTGCGGCGCGACAGTGAACCCGCCTGCCTCCAACCCCTTGGCCAGACGCACGGTCTTGCGGTGAATGCGCTGGGCGATGGCCTTCAACCCCTCGGGGCCGTGAAACACCGCATAGAACGACGCCATGACGGCCAGCAAAGCCTGCGCCGTACAGACGTTCGAGGTCGCCTTTTCGCGGCGGATATGCTGTTCGCGCGTTTGCAGCGACAGGCGATAGGCCTTGTTGCCGCGCGCATCGACAGACACCCCAACAATGCGCCCGGGCATCGACCGTTTGTGTTTGTCTGACGTGGCCAGATACGCGGCGTGCGGGCCGCCATAGCCCACAGGCACACCGAACCGCTGGGTTGATCCCACGGCAATATCGGCACCCATTGCGCCCGGTTCTTTCAACACCGTCAACGCCAGCGGATCGGCGGCAACAATACCCACGGCCTTGACGTCATGCAGCGCCGTGATCTGGTCGGTGAAATCCCGTACGCACCCGTATGTTCCCGGATACTGAAAGATCGCGCCAAAGACCGTGGCAGGGTCCAGATCTTCGGGTGATCCGACAATGATGTCGATCCCCAAGGGGGCCGCGCGGGTTTTCATCACGGCGATGTTCTGCGGGTGGCAGTTTTCGTCGACAAAGAACCCTTTGGCCTTGGACTTGGCGACGCGCTGGCCCATGACCATGGCTTCGGCGCAGGCGGTGGCCTCGTCCAACAGGGACGCGTTGGCAATCTCCAGCCCGGTCAGGTCGCTGACCATGGTCTGGAAGTTCAACAAGGCCTCAAGTCGCCCTTGCGAAATCTCGGGCTGATAGGGCGTATAGGCCGTGTACCAAGCCGGATTTTCCAGGATGTTGCGTTGGATGACCGGCGGCGTGACCGTGCCGTGATACCCTTGACCCAACAAGGACCGCAGCACCTTGTTCTTGTCCGCCGTCACCCGCATCTGGTGCAGCATTTCGCGTTCGGACCGGGGCCGACCCCAGTCCAGTGGTTCGGCCTGGCGGATGCTTTCGGGCACGGTTTGTTCGATCAAAGCGTCCAGACTGTCCACGCCCACGGCGGCGTACATCTCATCCATCTCGACAGGCGAGGGGCCGATGTGGCGACGGTTGGCGAAATCATAGGGCAGATAGTCGGTGGGCATGAAGGGCATGGGTCACTCCAGATGCAAAAGGCGGGCCAGGCGTTCTCACAAACCCCTGATGAAACTCGTCGATGGGCTTCGCCCCGCCTGAAAACTCAGCCGATGAAGGCTTTATAGGCGGCTTCGTCCATATAGTCGTCCAGCGGCGAGGCATCGGACACTTTCAGCTTGAAGAACCAGGCTCCGCCTTCGGGGTCGTCATTGACCTTGCCGGGCTCGTCCTCGATTGCGCTGTTCACTTCGACGATTTCGCCGTCCAGCGGGGCCAGAATATCGCTGGCCGCCTTGACGCTTTCGATCACCACGACCTCGTCGTCCTTGCTGATCGTGTCGCCCACTTCGGGCAGCTCCACGAACACCACGTCGCCCAGCTGTTCGGCCGCATGCGCCGTGATGCCCACGACCATCACGTCACCTTCTTCGCGCAACCATTCATGTTCTTCGGTATATTTCATATCTCTTCTCCTGTTGGGAAATCAGCGTTTATAGGTCGAAGGGCGGAACGGCATGTCCGCCACCTTGGCGGGCAGGCGTTTGCCGCGCACCTCGCCGTAAACAGTTGTGCCAATGGTGGCCTGCGCGGTCGTGACATAGCCCATCGACAACGGGCCTTCGATGGTCGGACCAAATGCGCCTGAGGTGACTTCGCCAATCGGCGTGCCGCCTTCAGCCCCGGCAAACAGCATCGTGCCGGCCCGCATGGGCGCACGGCCCTCGGGCAGCAATCCGACGCGACGCCGGCTTGCGCCATTGCGGAACTCGGCCAGAATACGGCGCGCGCCCGGAAAGCCGCCCTCGCGGGCGCCCCCGGTGCGGCGCACCTTTTGCACGGCCCATTCCAACGCG
>Ga0209345_10002133_pt1 | contig 22410 bp, 13 predicted proteins | sample Cruoilmetagenom7_FD_187294 | JGI IMG/M metagenome (GOLD analysis project Ga0209345, IMG submission 187294) | Oil polluted marine microbial communities from Coal Oil Point, Santa Barbara, California, USA - Sample 7 (SPAdes) (version 2) | ecosystem: Environmental > Aquatic > Marine > Oil seeps ...
CTGCAGTAATGCTAGTTATACTTGGTCCAATTGTATGGGTTCAGATTTTAGGAAATGCAGAAGCAATTTTCCCTTATAAATATCCAGCACTTTTCTCTGTAACTGCTGCGTTTGTAGGTATTTGGTTATTCTCAATTACTGATAGTTCACATGATGCCGAAAAAGAGAGAGAAGCTTTTGAAGCGCAATATATTAGAAGTCAAACTGGTATTGGTGCGGAGGGTGCTTCAGAGCACTAGCTATGAGTATTTTAGACCAAAGAAAACTAATTGAGTCTATACACCCTTTTGAGTTGTTGAGTTCAAATGAACTCGACAGCTTAATGAAAAAAATAGATATAGCTTACTATCCCAAAAATACACTTCTTATATCAAAAACTCTTCCATCAATTGCATTTTATATAATCATCAAAGGTTCAGTAAATGAGTATGTTGAAGAAGAATTGCATAACGTTTATGCAGTGGGTGACAGCTTTGATGCTGATGCTATTATTTATGAGAAAACAGAGAGTAAGTTTGTAGTTGATGAAGATCTTATCTGTTATGAAATTAAAAAAGATGATTTTTTAAACTTGATGCAGGATAAACGTGTTCAATCTTATTTTTTACAAGATTTTGTCACACGTCATCAAAATTTAAAAGATTATGACACACAGAGTGATTTAACACCATTCTTAATGTCTAGAGTTTCAGACATGTATCTTCATGAAGCTTGTGTTGTTAACGAAGATGAAACAATCATTGGTTCGTTGCAAAAAATGAAAGAGTGGCAAGCTCGAGTTATCATTGTAAAACATGCAGATGATGAATACTCTATAGTTACAGATTCGAACCTAATAGATAACCTTTTGCTTGGGGATGTCCAAAAGAGTGAAAGTATATCTACTATTGCATCTAAGGGAGTTATTTCTATAGATGTAAATGATTTTTTATTTAACGCGCTGCTTTTAATGACTCATAATGGAGTTAAAAGAGTAGTAGTTACACAAAATCATAGGATAGTTGGTATTTTAGAGCAACTTGATTTACTGAGTTATTTTGCAAATCACTCTCACTTGATTGCTGTTCAAATTGATAAAGCAAATAGTGTAGAACAACTTAAAGACATTCAACAAGATCTTAAAAATCTAATACTTACACTTCATGCAAAAGGTGTAAAGGTTCGTTATATTACAAAACTTGTATCAACATTAAATGAGAAAATGTATGCTAAATTATTTGGTATGTGTTTATCCCAAGAGTTGCAAGCGAGTTGTGCTTTAATTGTCATGGGTAGTGAAGGGCGTGGTGAGCAAAGTATTAAAACGGATCAGGATAATGCACTTATAATTAAAGATGGTGTTGATGTAGAACTCTTTCGTGAACCTATGATGAAATTAAACTCTTATTTACTAGAACTTGGTTTTCCAAAATGTAAGGGTGATATTATGGTTAGTAATGAATTCTGGAGAAGAGATGTTAAAGGGTATAAATCATTAATTGACTCTTGGACAGTAACGCTTGAACCAGATTCCTTACAAAATCTAAGTATATTTTTAGATGCCAAATGCTTAGTAGGTGAGTGTGAACTACTGGATGAATTAATTATTTATTTACATAGTAAGTTTCATTCACGCGATGACATGTTAGCTCATATGGCAAAAGCTGTTTTAAGTTTTGAAACACCACTCTCAATGTTTTCTGGGTTTGTTTTAGAACGTGAGCATAATAATAAGTTAGACCTAAAAAAAGGTGGCCTGTTTGCACTTGTCCATGGTATTAGAGTGTTGTCTTTACAGTATGAGGTTATTGAAACAAACACGATAGAAAGAATTAAGCAGTTAAATAACAAAGGAATTTTTGACAAAAAATTTGCAACCGAGCTAATGGAAAGTTTTGATAGCTTATCATCTATTCGTTTAAAAGCAATGTTAGAGTCAAAAGAGATAGAAGATAGTAATTATATTAATCCTAAAAATTTAAAAAAGAATCAGAGGGATTTATTAAAAGATAGTTTTAAAATCATAAACAAGTTTAAAAAGTTTATGAGTTTTCATTTTCATTTAGAAATGGTGAGCTAGTGTTCTCTTTTTTGAAAGATTGGAGCAGAAGTAGAAACTTATCTAGACTAAAAGATGAAAATTTTAAATTTTTATTTGATGAGAATAAGAGTGGGGAGTATGTAGTCTTTGATACAGAGACAACAGGGCTTAATCCAAAAAAAGATGAGATAATTTCAATAGGAGCTGTAAAAATTAAAGACAATAAAATTTTGACCTCACAAACGTTTGAAATTTATCTAAAACCATCTAAGGAGATGAGTGCAAAAAATATAGAGGTTCATGGAATTCGTCCATGCGATTTACAAAATGCAACAGATAGTAGCAAAGGGCTTAAAAAGTTTCTTGAATTTATCGGTTCTAGAGAGTTAATTGGTTACTATTTGGAATTTGATGTAGCAATGATCAATAAGTATATAAAGCCTATGCTTGGAATTACTTTGCCAAATAAGATGATCGAAGTCTCTGAGATATATTTTGAGGACCAAATCACCCTGATTCCTCAAGGACATATTGACTTACGCTTTGATACAATCTTAAAAAATTATGATATTCCAAATATGGGATTACATAATGCAGTCAATGATGCCATTATGACTGCGATGATATATTTAAAATTAACAAAAACAAAATAAAGGATATGCAGATGTCAGAAAAACAGATTTTCAACCCAAATAAAGAGTTCGCAAAGAGTGCAAGAATTAAGAACATGTGTGAGTATCAGGATTTACAAGATTATGCAACGGAAGATTATGAAGGTTTCTGGGGGGATATGGCTAAAGAGAAAATTGATTGGATTGAGCCATTTACAAATGTATTAGATGAGTCTAAAGCACCATTTGTAAAGTGGTTCGATGGTGGTAAACTAAATGTTGCTGCACAATGTATTGACCGTCACTTAGAAGAGCGTAAAAATAAAGCGGCTATTATTTTTGAAGGTGATAGAGGGGATATTCAAACTATTACTTATCTTGATTTATATAAAAATGTAAACAGATTTGCTAATCTTTTAAAAGAGGATTTTGGAGTTAAAAAAGGTGATAGAGTTGTTATCTATATGCCAATGATTCCTGAAGCTGCTTATGCGATGCTAGCATGTGCAAGAATTGGGGCTATTCATTCTATTGTATTTGGTGGATTCTCTGCTGAAGCACTTAAAGATAGAATTGAAGATGCGGAAGCTAAGGTAGTTATAACTGCTGATGGAGCTTTTAGAAAGACTAAACCTTATATGCTAAAACCAGTTGTTGATGCTGCTATTGATGAAAATTCACCAGTTAAAAAAGTTTTAGTAGTTGAGAGAAACCATGAAGATGTTACATGGGAAGCTGGTCGTGATTATTCATATAACGAGCTAATTAAAAATAAATCTGCTGTATGTAAAGCGGAAGCTATGGATTCTGAAGATCCACTTTTCTTACTATATACATCAGGTTCAACTGGTAAACCAAAAGGTGTTCAACATAACTCTGCAGGTTATATTCTTTGGGCACAGATGACTATGGAATGGGTATTTGATGTAAAAGAAAATGATACTTACTGGTGTACAGCTGATGTTGGTTGGATTACAGGTCATACATATATAGTTTATGGTCCACTTGCAATGGGTGCGACAACTGTAATGTTTGAAGGTGTTATAACTTACCCTGATGCTGGTCGTCCATGGGCAATGGTTGAAAATCATAGAATTAACCAATTCTATACAGCTCCTACAGCTATTCGTGTTTTACACAAAATGGGTGAAGACGAGCCAGCTAAATACGATATGAGTTCACTTAAAGTTCTTGGAACTGTTGGTGAGCCAATTGATCCACCAGCATGGAAATGGTACTACGAAGAGGTAGGTAGTTCTAAATGTGCTATCGTTGATACATACTGGCAGACAGAAACTGGTGGACATATCGTATCTCCACTTCCAGGTGCTACACCAATTAAACCAGCGTGTGCAACTCTTCCATTACCGGGTATTATGGCTGAAATTCTAGACCCTGCTACAGGTGAAAAAACCGAAGTTGGTGAGACTGGTTATATGTGTATCACTAAACCATGGCCCGCGCAAATCCGTGGTGTTTGGGGCGATGCGGAGCGTTACGTTAAATCATACTTTGGAGATGTAACTAAAGATGGCAAGGCAGTATACTTCACTGGTGATGGTGCACGTTACGATGAAGATGGTTATATTACTATTACTGGTCGTACAGATGATGTTATTAATGTTTCTGGACACAGAATGGGAACAGCTGAAGTTGAAGCGGCTATCAAAAAACATGATAACGTAGCAGAAGTTGCAGTTGTTGGTAAACCACATGAACTTAAAGGTGAGGGTATCTTCGCTTATGTTGTATTAAAATCTGATGATGGTGTGGCTGATGAAGTTGAAGAAGTTAAAGCTATTAACAACATCATTAAAAAAGAGATAGGTAATATCGCTTTATGTGATGATATGGTTTTTGCTCCAGGACTTCCTAAAACTCGTTCAGGAAAAATTATGCGTCGTATTTTACGTGCAATTGCTAAAGGTGAAGCTATAACTCAAGATATTTCTACTCTTGAAGATCCATCGGTTGTTGCTAAAATAGAATCTATGGTAAAATCTTCTTAAAGCTTTTAGGTATAAGGAAAAGTAGATGTCATTAATAGAAATATTTTCGGATTATGTATATAATAGAAAAAGTTTAATTGAGTATGTTGAAGTGAGAAAAGATATTCATGAGCGTGGCGAGTTTAATGACCAAAAACTCATACGCGCTCAAGAGCATTTAAATAGGCTTAAAGAGGAAGATAATGAGCTTTATGAGTTAATGTATCAGACTCTTGATGAGTATCGCAGATTAGATATGGGTCATCCAACGGAATATCCGATTGATTTCATTAGAGAAGTGCTTAAAATGTATGAAGTTTCAACAGATACAAGAAAGATCTATGAAAACTATAAAGCTGGCTTACTCCATATGGCTAGTTTAGTCTCTCATAGAGAATAGATGCTATAATTCCATAATTTATTTTAAAAAGAGATATTATGGAATTATGTGTAGCCCTTGATTTACCCACAAAAGAAGAAAATTTAAGTTTAATTCATAAGATTAAAGATTATGATGTTTGGCTTAAAGTTGGACTTCGTACTTACATTCGTGATGGTGAGGATTTTTTACTCGCTATCAAAAAAATTAACCCCGATTTTAAAATATTTTTAGACCTGAAACTCTATGACATTCCAAATACTATGGCTGATGCTGCTGAGTCTATCATGGGACTAGGTGTTGATATGTTTAATGTTCATGCCTCGTGCGGTAAACGTGCTATGAATGAGGTTATGAGTCGTTTGGAAAAGTTTGATAAGCGTCCAATTGTATTAGCTGTTACTGCCTTAACATCATTTAGTGAAGAGGAGTTTCAAGATGTATATGAAAAAAATATTGCCTCTAAAGCTGACCAGTTTGCAAAAGACGCAATGGATAGTGGCTTAGATGGAGTTGTCTGTTCAGCGTTTGAGAGTGAGTCTATTAAAAATATTACTTCAAAAGAGTTTATGACTTTAACTCCAGGTATTCGACCATTTGGTGAAGATGCTGGTGATCAAAAGAGAGTTGCAGATATAGCGTATGCACAAGGGGCTTTAGTAGATTTTATAGTTGTTGGCCGTCCAATATACAAATCGGATAATCCTGAAAATGTCGTTAAAAGGATTTTACAAGAGCTTTAGTGGTTGTTTTTAACTTTAGTTCTTAGTTCTTCAAATTCTTTATATTTGTTTGCAATTTTAATAAGTTGAAACTTTTTTTTAATTTTATAAACTCCTGTAGAGTTAATGAAAACTTCTGCTTTTATATCACTTCTTGTTTTAAGGTCGAGTATTTTAAAGCTAAGATTATCTAAAATTAATGGTGGTCTGTTTTTTTCTTTAAAATATGCTAAAACCATATGATGGCCTCCTCTAAACGTCTCTTTTACTCTTGTCAGAAAAAGCTTTTTTTCATCAAACCCAAGTCGTATAAGAGAGTAGTACTTTATAATTACATAGTCTTCACAGTCTCCATAACCTATAGTTAAAAACTCTTTAGGTGTAGCCCAATCGTCCAATCTATTTTTTATAACGTCATCATACTGTGGAAGAAGTGTATTGAGATAGAGATTCATACCTTTTAATTGTACATTTTTAGGGTTATTTTTATGAAAAGCTACTTTTTTTTCATAATCATCTATTCTATTTTTTGATATTTTATTACTTTTAGAAATAGTATCTAGCTCATGCTTTGTGAAGCTAGGATATGTTTTAGAAAACAATACTGATGTTAAAAATAGTAGTAATAATATTTTCATATAGTATTATCTCATAAATTATATTATTTAAGCTAAGTGTTATGAAATAAGCACTATAATCTCGTTCTTCAAATGGACAAGTGGGTGAGCGGCTGAAACCACATCCCTGCTAAGGATGCGTATGGGTAACTGTACCGAGAGTTCGAATCTCTCCTTGTCCACCACTGAAGATTTAAACTTTAAAAATCACACTTCACACAACAGGAAAAAGTTACCTAAATTCTTTTGATATATTTTGCAATAAAATGCTATGTTTTTATTAATTCTATGTTATAATATGTTTGCAATAAAAAATAACATACTTTAAAATAGAATAGGTTAATTAATGATTATAGAATTAGTAGAAAAAATATTAGAAGAGCATCGTATTTTTAGCTACGAATACAATAAAATTGGCAATTATTTATCTATAAAAGATAGTGTTAAAGTATCTCCTCATTCAAGACAGTTAGAGTTAATTAAAATAACAAATGCCTTTATTTCAAATGATATCATCTATAAAGTAGATGAAAACTTTACAATTCAAATCATAGATTAAACCTCACTCTAAGCTACCTAGTACTCAAGTACAATATACAATTTATACAAATTATCATAATATTACAATAATTAACTATTTAATTAGGAGTCTATTATGTCAGCAAAAATCGGAAAAGTAGCGAGTGTATCGGGTGTATTTAGCGTAAGTAGAGCGGATGGTTCGACAAGCGAGCTTACAAAAGGTGATGAAATATTTGAAGGTGATATTATTGATGGAGCAAAAGATGGCTCTAATTTAAATAGTATTGTGATTACTCTTGTCGATGGAAGTGATATAGTACTAATTGGTGATGAGTCTCAATTTTTTGATTCGTCATTATTAGATGAACCATTTGCTGAAAATGAAACTATCACTGATACAGAGTCTATGCAGACAATAGTAGATGAAAACTTTATTGATGAAGTAGATACGGAAGCTGGAGAAGAGAGTGCAGACTCACACTCCTCTACAGCTCCAGAAGCTAATTTTGCAGAGATAAGTGATGAACAAGAAGATATAACTGCAACATTAAGAGATATAGAACAAGAAGAGCAAAAGAGTTCTTTAGATAATGAAGTAGAAGATAGTATCAATCCTGCAAGTGCTACAATTGACAATATGCTCTCAGATATGACTGATTTAATAGATGCAGCAAGAGCAGCATCTTTAACAGCAAATGAAATATCACTTGAAGTTCAAGAAGCGGCACAAGCAGCCTCAGAGAATCCAACAGTAGAAAATTTAGCAGCAGCAGAAAGAGTTCAAAATTCTGCAAATATTGCGTCAATTGAAGCTGCAAATGCAGCGCAAGACCTAGAAGAAGCTATTGCAGACTTAAATGCAGCAGCAATATCAGCAAATATTTTAGTAGATACTAGTGATGCAGAAGAAGCCGTACTCAATGCAAATGATGCGAGTGCAAATGCAAGGGATTCTGTAGTAGCAAGTGAATTAGCTACAGACAATGAAATCGCAGAGATGCTAGAGAGTGTAGCAGATTTAACAGATGCAGCAAATTTAGCGGCTCAAAATGCGAATAGTGCAGCAGTTGAAGCTAGAAATGCAGCAGCAGTTGCAGATGTAAATCCAACACCAGAGAATTTAGAAGAAGCTGAGCTTGCACAAGAGAGTGCAAATACAATAGCAATAGCAGCAACAAATGCAGCCAATGAATTAGAAGAGGCTATTAAAGATTTAGATATAGCAGCAGAAGCAGCAGATGAGATAGTAGATACAACAGATGCATTAGAAGCAGTAGGCACAGCAAATGATGCAGCTTCAGCAGCAGTTGCAGCAGCTATAGCAGCTGAACTTCAGTCAGATGCAGATATAGCAGATCTACTAGCAGCAGCAAATGCAGCAGCAGATGTAGCAAATACGGCAGTAGTTGCAGCACAAGAAGCAGCCGATAACTTAGGAGATAACCCAAGTCCAGAAGCAGTAAGTGCAGCACAAGAAGCATCAGCAGAAGCGACATCAGCAGTAGCAGCAGCACAAGAGGCAGCTACAACATATACAGAAGCAGCAGAAGCAGGCGGAGAGATTGTAGAAGATACAACAGAGATTAATCCTGTGGATGCAATTGTAGCTGCAATAGAAACAACAATTGCTGAAGAAGAAAGATCAGATGCTGATATAGCAGAAATGGCATCAACTTTAGTTGGTTTGATTAGTATAGCAAATGTAGCAGCTCAAAATGCTAATGCACTGGGTGATGAAGCCAGTGAAGCAGTTAGAGTAGCAAATGAGAACCCAACTCCAGATAACTTAACTACTGCACAAAATGCTCAAGAAGCAGCAGCTCAGGCAGCAACTAACTCTGTAGTAGCAGCAAGTAGTTTAGAAGATGCATTAACAGTTTTAAATGAAGCAACTACAGCAGCAGGTGAAGATGTAAACCAGGAGTTGGTAATATCTGCAAATAGTGCTATAGATGATGCTGATAACTCTGCTGATTATGCTAACCAAAATGCAAATACGAATTTAAATGTAAGTACTATAACAGATATGGATACTACAGCAAATGTAATAGATGAAAATGTAGTGGATGGGACATATACTGGCGTTACAGTCAATGCAGTAGATATTGATGGTGAGGCAGTTAGTTATACTATAACAGATGATGTACCTTTTAGAGTAGAAGCAGATGGTAGAGTAGTTGTTGATGGTGATAACGCTATCGACTATGAAGCGAATCGAAACTATACATTTGATGTAACAGCTATAAGTACTGATGGAACTATTTCTACGCAGAGTGTTACTGTAGATGTTGCTGATGTTTTTGAAAATGTTGCGCCTGAGGCTAATGACTATAGTGAAAGTAGTTATGTATCAGTAAACGAAACTGGAGTAGATGGTGCACTTGTAGTTGATAGTAGAGGAGATAATCCTGAACTACTAGGTGGTGCAACTTCTGTAGATGTTACTATGAGTATTAGTGGTGAAGCTAACCAAGGACAAGCATCACTTTTTTCTTATGCTTCCCCTGGTAGTCATAATGAATTTTTAGTTTTTAGTAATGGAAATGATATTAGATTGTATCTTGATGGTGCAAATGTAAGCTCAGGTATTAGTGCTAATGAACTTTTTGATGGTGAGCAACATGAATTTAGCGTTTCATGGGATAGTGCGACAGGTGAAGTACAATTTTATCTTGATGGTAATTTAGAGGGAACTTCATCAATTGGACAGGGTCATACTATTGATTCAGATGGTGTTTTGATGCTAGGACAAGAACAAGATAGTGTTGGAGGAAGCTTAGCGGCATCTCAAATCTTTAGTGGTGATTATTATGATGTATCTATTGCAACTGATGGTAACGAAGCTGCACATTGGGATATGAATAACATCGTAGATGGAGAAGTTATTGACTCAGTTGGTCAGTTTAACTTAGGTACTGTAGGTGATGTTACTTTAGGTGGTAATGCAATCATCGTAGAAGAAGATAGCTCTATCATAATTAATAGTTCAGATATATTAACTAATGATACAGATGCAGATGGGGATAGCTTAAGTATTTCAGCAGTAGAAGCAACAGCCGATACACATGGTACAGTAAGTTTAGATGCAGATGGAAATATAATCTTTACTCCAGAGCCAGATTATAATGGTGAAGCAAGGTTTAGTTATACAGTAAGTGATGGTCATGGTGGTGAAAGTAGTGCAACGGTTAGTGTAAATGTAGATAGTATTAATGATCTCTCAATATTATCAGATAATACAATAGCTGATGCCACTCCTACAATCATAGGTAACGGTGAAACAGGTTCAACTGTAGTTATTACAAATGCAGCCGGTGAAACTCTAGGAACTACTATTGTTGCAGAAGATGGAACATACTCTATCACAACAGATGCATTAGAAGATGGCATACAAGAGCTTACAATTACGTCGACTAATACGGCAGGTGATTCTACTACGTTGACACATAGTATTACAGTAGATGCAGGAGTCATAGTACCAACGGTTGAGCTATCTGATGATAGTAATAATAGTACAAATGATACTACTCCAACAATAAACGGAACAGCAGAAGCAGGTAGTGAAGTAGTAGTTAGAGATGGTACAACAATTATTGGTACTACAACAGCAGATGCAGAGGGTAACTGGAGTATCGATTCATCAGAATTATCAGAAGGAATTCATCATATTAACGTTACGACAACTGATATAGCAGGTAATGTATTTGAACCTTCAGGTATCTCAGCCCTCTCAAGTGGTTATGATGATGCGAATAGAGGTGGTACAGGGACTACAGTAAATGATGAATTTCACCGTACTAGCAGAGGAGTTGGTGTAACACTTGTAGATGAAGATGGTAATTTTGTATCTCATGAAACATTTGATACATATGGTTCTTCAGATGCTTCAACTGCTTTAGTCGCAACATTAGCTGAGATTAACGAAAATTCGACAGAGGGTTCTACAGTTGTAATAACTACTAGCGATGAGTGGGTGAGAAACTTATCTGATGATGCAAAAGACGCTTTAATTTCAATCGGAGGAAGTCCTGATATTTTAGGTGACATAGATTCTGGTGACTATAGATCTTCTTATCAGTTGATTGCACAAAATAGTTCCGATGGATGGGAGAGTGAATCTGAAAACTTTCATGACAGATCTTCAGACGGACCAATAGTTGGACATAGTGATAGTTCAATGAATACTATAATAATTGATACTAGAACAACTTCATCTATAGACTTGAGTGATTCTAGTGATACTGGAATTAGCAGTACAGACAATATTACAAATGATAATACGCTTACCTTAACAGCAGAAGGCACAAGTAATCCTCATGTAGGAGTTGGTGAGAGAGGTGCTAGTGTAGTGGTGACAAATGAGGATGGTGAGGTTTTAGGCAGTGCTAGAGTCAATGGTAATGGCAATTACTCTATAACTTTACCAGAGATGGAAGATGGTGTTCACTCTCTTACGGTTACAAGTACAGATGCAGTAGGGAATGTTTCTACATCTACGCAGAGTGTTACAATTGATACAGTTATTGAAGCTACATCAGATACAAACTCAATACTTGAAGATGACTCAGTTGTAACTGGAAATGTATCTGATAATGATGAAAGTGGAAGCTTTGTAACAGCGGAAACTATTGAGGGAACTTATGGAACTATTGATATAGCGGAAGATGGAAGTTATGTTTATACTCTCAATAGTTCAAGTGATGAGGTTCAGGGACTTGATGATGGTGAGAGTGTTAATGACACATTTACATATACTACTACAGATGTTGCAGGAAACACTACAACGTCAACACTATCAATAGATGTTAATGGATCAAATGACACTGTTGAAAATACTCCTGTAACTACATCTGAAACTGTATTCTCAGATGATTTTTCAGATGGAAATGCTGATGGTTGGAGTGAAATAAGTTTTAACGATAGAGATACAGGTCGTTGGGATGCAACAGATGGTTCTATAGGTGAGAGAAGTAATGCAGCTGATGGAATTATTGCTCATGACATGGGTGAAAACTCGACAATGCAAGATTACAGCATTACAGTTGACGTGGATGCAAATAGTGGAAATACATATAATAATGATGTAGGGATTACTTTTGGGTACGAAGATTCTCAAAACTATTTTACGGTTCAATGGGTAGATTATTCTGATAATTATAGCAGTGATTCTGATCATAAAGATTTTAACCTTGTAAAAGTTGAAGATGGACATGAAACTGTACTTGATACTATTGACAATACAGATTTAGGAACTACTTTTAACTTATCAGTAGATGTCTCTAGCGAGGGAGGGATAGTTGTAAGTGTAGATGGAGTTAAAATGCTGAGTGCTCCTACAGAAAGCCCTGAAATTGGAACTTTTGGCCTTAATACAGGTGATAATGATGGTGGCATAAGTTATGATAATGTTGTCGTACAAAATACAAATGTAACTGAAAATATTCCAAGTGAGAGTGATGATACAGCGAATATAGTTGATTTAGGTGGTGATGTAGATGGCACTCCTGTGACTTTTGTATTAACTGGAGATCACTATGACCCAGCTAATATTCAAGATGTTGGTGAGGGAAGCCCTGAATATCAAATATTTGTTAATGGAGAACCTTATGTAGATGCAAATGGAGAGAGTACGTTTAGTGTTACAGCAAATAGAGGTGTAGTAGAAGATGGCGTACTTTCTAGAAGTGTTGATGATTATGAAACTGTTACTTTTAAAGTGCCTGAAGGTGTAGATGTTGACTCTGTAAGTATTAAGTTTATAAATGATGCTTGGGATGGAACAGGTGATAATGATGGTGATGGTGTTTTTGGTGAAGATAGAAATTTAGTTGTTGACAAATTAAACATTGGTGGAACTGTGGAGAGTGATGGGTCTATCGTAGGTGGCACAACTTATGAGGCTGAAGATACAGAGTTTACACAATTTATTAGATCAGACGGTGCTGATGTTTCAGGTATAGAAACAATGGCTTGGAATGGTGAGATGACATTTTATCCTGAAGGTGTACAAAATCATTTAGAATCACAAAATGATGAGTTTCGCTTAAATAGTAATGACTTAAATAATCAGGGTTTAGAAATTGATGGTGGAGAGGGATTAGATACTCTTGTTACTGACGGTAGAATGGAGATTGATTTTAGTGGTTTATCTGAAAATATTGCAAATGTTGAAGCTGTAGATTTGGGTGCTTCAGCGCAAAATATCACATCTTTAACAACAGCAGATGTTTTAGACATGACGGATACAGATAATCTCCTTCGTATTGATGGAGATAGTCGTGATAGCATAGATTTAAATACACAAGGTGATGATGCTGAGTGGACTTTGGGTGACTTTAAAACAGATGCTGAAACAGGTGTAACATATCAAGAAGTTACAGGTGTTGAGGATGATGCTACAGTAACTCTAGAGATAAGTACAGATATAAATATAGAGCAGAGTTAGAAGTACTACTTTAAAAGTAGTACTAATGAAACTCTATCACTCACATGAAGCTTGGCAAAAATTGAGCTTACATGTGCTTTTACAGTTCTTGTCGTAATATCAAGTTTTGATGCTATAGCATCATTTGTAAGACCTTCTAGTATTAAATAAATAGTCTCTTTTTCTTTATCAGTAAGTCTGGATTCAATGAGCTCTTTTGCATAAGAGTTTAGAGAAGATTCGTTTGTATCTTTTATAATGGCTGCTGTGAGTTCAGGATAGGTCCATACTTTATTATTTTCCACTGTATCTATCATTTGATTATAGTGGAGTTTAAGCATCCTGCTATTCCCATAAGCTTTTATACCGTGAGATATAAGCATTTTACCAGTAGCAATAGCTGGGACTCTCTCAAGTACTATGACATTATCAGGAAGAGTTCCAGAAGAGATGAGTTGATTTATTTCCTTGGCTACACTATCGTAATCAGCAATGAGTATGTAAGATTTTAGCTTACTTGTCCATTTTAAAAGTTTATTCAAGTCATAAAATTTTAAAGGTTTATTATTGTCTCTTTTTAAAAACTCATCTGTCATTTCAAAGTTTGAACTAAAGTATATAACCTGCATTTTATCTCTCCGAAAACACGTATTGTTTAGATTTGAGTATTGGTTTCAAAATATACTGCATAACAGTCTTTTTACCAGTAACAATATCAACATTGGCTGTCATGCCAGGAATAATTTTAAGGGGATGTTCTTGTGTGCCTAAGTAATTTTTTTCTGTAACTATATGAATAAGATAAAAAGTATTCTCTTTTTTGTCTGTAATAGTGTCAGGAGAGATATTTACAACTTTTCCAATTAATCCACCATGAATCGCATAATCATACGCCGAAATTTTAACTTTTGCTTCTGCGCCAGGATGTATAAATGCAATATCACTTGGCTTGATTTTTATCTCTAAAAATAGTTTTTTATTTGTTGGAACTATCTCAAGTAAATCAGCACCTGGTTTTACAACACCACCAACAGTATGAACAAAAAGTTTTTGAACTATACCATCAACAGGTGATTTAACCATAGTTCTATCAACTTGATCTGTAAACTCTATCTGTTGTGTTTTAAGTCTTGCAATTTCAGCACTTACTTTATTTAACTCTTCTTTAGATTTATTTATAAAAAGCTGTTTTGATTCAACTCTTTTTTGTCTGTACTCTTCAATGGCAGAGTTGAGTCTTGGGAGTGATAGGGATGACGCTTCAATATCATTCTCAATACCATTTGCTTCACGTTTTAATTTTAGAAAATCAACTTTAGACTTGATACCCTCTTTTACCATAGGCTCAGTCATATTTATCTCTTCGGTGACAAATTCAAGTGATTTTCGTAGAGATCTGATTCTTGCTTGTGCTTCTTTATATTCTTGTTTTCTTTGTTCAATCTGTTGCACAAATGAGTTGTCTTTTGCTAGTGCTTCAAGTTTATTAGAGTTATAAAGTTTTCTTGCTAGTTCTATCTGCTTTGTGAGCTCAGCATCATCTGTAATAATTGCTTTAAAAGGTAGAGAGTTGGCTTCTGCATAAAGTCTTAACCTCTTTGCTGTAAGTTCTTGAGCTTTCATCTCATTTGTTCTTGAACTTGAAGTAGATTTTGCATTACTAATTTTGAGTATAACTTGACCAGCTTTGACACTCTGACCTTCGCTTACTAAAATAGACTCAACTATACCACCCTCAAGATTTTGAATAACTTGATTCTGTCCATAAGGGATTACTTTTCCATCACCTCTTGTTATCTCATCTATACTTGCAAAAGAAGCCCATACAATTAAAAGTAAAACAGTTAACAGCCATATCTTTATAACTTTACTTACACGAGAAGGTGATTGTTCTAAAATAGCTGAACTCAATGAGTTCATAAACTCATAATCTTTGTTGTTATACTCTACAGGCGTGTTGGTTTTTTTCATTAGTTCTTACCTCCAGCTTGTAGTTTTAATAAGGCTTCTTCTTTTGGTGCATCTATAATTATTTTACCATCATTAACAACTAAAACTCTATCAACTATTTTAAGGAGATTCATTTTTTGCGTTACTAAGAGTGAAGTTGTTTCTTTAAGTGCAGTCTGCATACTATCTAGTAGTCTCGCTTCAGTAATTTGATCCATAGCATTACTTGGCTCATCCATAAGCATTATAGGAGCGTTTAGTAAAAATGCACGAGCGATACCGATACTTTGGCGTTGTCCGCCAGAGAGTCCTTGTCCACGCTCACCAATTGGCATTTCATACCCTTTAGGATGTTTTTTTATAAATTCAGAAGCGCCACTTATTTGTGCTGCTCTAATCATCGCTCCATCACTTGCATGAGATGCTCTAAAGGTAATATTGTCCTTTACTGTACCACGAAAGAGCATAATGTCTTGAGAGACATAGCCCATGTTTTTACGTAAGTCTGCAGGGTCTATTTGGTTTATATCAATACCATCTATAAGAATTTGTCCTGCATCTGGCTCATAGAGACCAAGAAGAAGTTTTTGTACAGTACTTTTACCTGAGCCAATACGACCAATGATACCAACATGTTCGCCAGGTTTAATAACAAATGAAGCATTTTTCAGTGCTGGTACATCTGTATTAGGATAAGAGAATGTGACATCTACAAACTCTATATGTCCACTAAAATCAGGTCTTTGAACAAATTTTTTGCCATCTGGTCTTTCACTTGGTTGCGTGATAATTTCATTGAGTGTTTCATAAGAAGTTTTCGTATCTTCATAGTTTGTCATCAGTGATGCAACTTGCCCCATAGGTGCTAAAGTTCTACCTGTAAGGATAACAATCGCAATAAGCCCACCCATAGAGAGTTCAAAATCTTGAATCAGATAGACACCATATACTATAATCATTACCGTATTGAGCTGAATGAGAAGTTGCGTTATCGTTGGAATAGATGCAGATAGTAGACGAGATTTAAGGCTTTTTCCTGCTATCTCACCTGTTGATTCTTCCCATTTGTATTGCGTTTGATTTAGGGTTCCTAGAGTTTTGAGAGTCTCTATGTTGTTTAAACTCTCAATTAAGATAGAGTTCTTCTTAGCACTAGCAGCATGGGTACTCTCAATACTTGCACGAAGAGGTTTTTTGATAAAAAAGGCATATCCAAGAATAAGCGTAATTGTAACCACTGGAACAAGAACGATAGTCCCACCAATATAAGCTATCACAGCTAAAAAAATGACAGCAAAAGGTAAATCTATCACTGCTGCCATAGTCGCATTTGTTAAAAAGCTTCGTATATTGTCAAAATCTTTTAAATTACTTGCAAATGAACCAACAGAAGCGGGGTGATTCGCCATTTTTAAGTCAAGTACCTTTTCAAATACAATCGAGGACATGATAATATCACTCTTCTTAGCGGCACTCTCAAGCAGGTATGTTCGAGTAAATTTTAGCACTGTATCTAAAATATAAACTATCACAACCCCTATAGCAAATACCCACAGCGTTTCTATCGCATTATTTGGCACAACTCTATCATAAACATTCATAGTAAAGAGCGGTGAAGCTAATACAAAAAGATTGATTAGAAGTGACGCGTATAAAACATCTTTATAGATTCCAGTTGAGAGTTTAAGTGTACTCCAAAACCAGTGCTTTTGATCTAAATGAAGAGTTCTTGAGGACTCATCAGCATACTCAAATGCTTTTTTCACCATAAAACCAAAGCCGATATACTCATCTTCAAGATCTTCAACATCAACCCACTGCTCAATTGCCTCTTCTGCAGGCATTATTATTTTTACCTGCGTCTCGTCTTCGCTAAATCTGTCTAAGATACACGCACTCTGATTTGAGAGCAGGATTATCATAGGGAGTTGAAGAGGGGATATTTGAGAGAGTGGTCTTTTGATTATAGATGATTTCAGTCCGGCTTTTGCTGCTGCTCGTGAAAAGAGTCCCTTAGAGTTGTTGATTGAAAATAGTTCTGGTGATTCTGCACCCGGTTCTATAGGTAAACCAGCTGTAAGAGCTTCTGCGGAGTAGGGCTTATGATAAAGTTTTGTAAAGAGTACCAAGCAGTCAAGCAAGGCATCCATTCTGAGATTATCTGCGCTAGTTATGAGCATTTAAATCCTTCTCTTTTGGATTTTTACTGGCTAAACCAACATTTGAATAGACAGGTTCAGTATCTTCAAGTACAGTCTGAACAAGAGTTCCCATAGCATCTAAAATTCTGTATTTTGCAAATAAGATACTGTACTCTGTTGAAACTATCTGAGCCTTAGCTCCTATAAAATCGTTCTGAGCTGAGAGTAAATCTAATAGTGAACGACGGCCTAAATCATACTCTTTAGAGTAGAGAGTGAGTGTTTGAAGTGAGTACTTTTTATAGTTTTGAAGATATTTTAATTGCTCTTGAAGTTTTGTATTTGCTGACCAAGCAAGGTTTATCCCCTCTATAACTTGACGTTTTAAATCATTTTTACTTTCCACTTCTTGATGAATTTGACTTCTACTTTTTTCAATTGCAGAAGAGTCAGAAAAACCGTTAAAGATGTTGTATGTTAGGTATGCCATAGCGCGAAACCTATCATCATTTCCCTCAATAGCACTTAGATTTTTATTCATAGCTTGTGAAACTTCTATATCTATCTTTGGATAAAAAGAAGAGTACTTCTCTTTGTTAGTCGCTTGGGCTAACTTAATGTTGTACTCACTTACTAGAAGTGATGGATTGTTCTGTATTGCAAACTGTGTTGCTTCTTCTTGACTTGATGGAAGCGTTATGTTCATGTCAGGTTTAGTCATACTCTCAGGGTCAATGTATCTACCTAAAACTCTCTGGAAATTATAGGATACATCTAAAATACTATTTTCTTGAACCACAAGATTACTTCTTGCTAAAGAGAGGCTCGATTTGATTTTATTAACTTCAGAGAGTGTTGTTAAACCAGCATCATAGAGTTTTTCAACCCTATTTAAAATCTCTTCATTGATTTGAACATTCTCTTTAGCAGTTAAGAGAAGCTCTTGATTTTTCATGACTTGAAGGTATTGGTTTACCATCTCAAATGAGGTATCATTTACTTTTTCTATGTAACTGTAAGCAGCAGATGCAGTTCTGTGCTCTTGCTCTTTAACTTTGTAAGTTGTGCTAAAACCATTAAAAAGATTATGAGTATATTTTAAAGAGTTCTGATACACATTTAAACTCTCTTGGTCACTCGTTAAAGTTGTGAGCCCATCCTTATCTGTTCTATCATTTTTTTCAATTCCAACACCAAGGTTTAAATCAAGTTTTGGGTAGTAACCAGATTGGGCACTTGTTATATCTTCTTTCGTTGCAGTATAGTTCTTCAATCTCTCTTGAACTGTTGGGTTTGTTGATAGGACTTCCTCAACTGTGCTTCTGAGATCCTCTGCATTTAAGCTCGTTATTAGTAATAGACCTGTTAGTACTCTTTGCATAAACTCTCCATACTCTACTTTAAATATCGCTTATTATAACAGGTTATATAAAATTTGCAATAATTATTTATGTTATAATCGCAATATATTAAGAAAATGGGCATATCTTTAATGAAATCATCAGATGTAAGTCATATATTAAATACTAAAGAACGGTTACTCACTCAAACATATTTTTATTTGCAAAGATATTTTGAAGAGAAGTACGGAGAAGACACTGTCGTCTTCATGGAAATCGGAACTTTTTATGAGGTTTATGAGGTAAATAATGATGATGAACAGATAGGTAAAGCGAAAGAGATAGCTGAACTTTTAAACATTCAACTCACCAAAAAAAATAAAAACATTGTTGAAAATTCCGATAAAAATCCTCTTTTAGCAGGTGTCCCCGCTGTATCGTTTGAGCGTTATTTAAACCGTTTAATCTCAGAGCAAAAATATACTGTAATTGTTGTAAAACAAAAAGGTAATTCACCTAAGATAAGCCGTTATATCTCACAGATAGTTTCACCAGGAACAAACTTCGACCATATTGTTGATAATGATGATAACTACATAGTCTCTGTGTTAGTAGATAAACATAGAGATATCTATAACATTGGATATTCAGCTATAGATGTTACAACAGGTAAAACATTTCTCTATGAGACACATGGCACAAGTGAAGATCCAGCCTATGCACTCGATGAAGTTTTTAACCTTTTAAATATATATAAAACCTCAGAAGTGGTAATAACATTTTTAGATGGTGTAGATAACCAACGCCATGTTATACAGTATCTTGAAATAGCAGAGCACTACCACTATTCAGTGAACAACCAAAGACCTAAAATAGAGTTTCAAAACAAACTTTTTCAAGAGGTGTATCAGTTACAGTCACTTCTCTCTCCAATAGAGCATTTGGACTTAGAGAGAAATCCAATGATAACAGAGTCCTTAGCAATTTTGATTCATTTTGTTATAGAACATGATTATCATATTGTGCAAAAGCTCTCTCTCCCATCTATCATAGATAACCGTCGTTTTATGTACCTTGGCAACAATGCACTTGAGCAGATGGGTGTTATCTCTAAAGACAAAAAAGAGTTTACTCTGCTTCGTATGATGGATAAAAGTGCAACAGCAATTGGTCGCAGACTCTTAAAAGAGCGTCTTTTAAATCCTATTATGGAGAGAGATGAGTTAGAGCGTAGATATAACCTCATAGAGAGAGTCTCTTTGCATACGAGATACCTTGATGAGATGATGCGAGGTGTTTATGACTTAGAGAGACTCTCTCGCCGTTTGAACTTAGGACGTCTTCATCCATTTGAGATGAACCATGTTTATGAGTCGATGCAGAGTGTAAAAGAGTTAATGCTCTATGTCAAAAAACATAAAATTCAAAAGACTCCTTTTCATGAGAGTGAAGTAGAAGAGTTTTTAAGAGACATAGATAAAAGCATAGACTTAGATGTATCTCGCCGTTTTACAAACGCGACTGTTGATGAAAACTTTTTGATGAATGGAGTAGATGAGTCTATCGATACTCTTGTCAAAGAGAACTCTATCATGTTGATAGCTTATGAAGATATTATAGGTAAGATAGAAGATATTTTAGTCTCTGTAAACGCAAACAGTTCAAGTCGTTTGGTTACTCTTGGTCTTTTGGAAAAAGAGGGTTATTATATATCTTTGAGTAAAAACAGATTTTCTCTCATCGAGAGCGAGTTTAAAAAAGATGAATATTTTGCAGATTTTAGTGTTAAAAAACTTACAAATAGTGTAAAAATCACCTCTGCATTTACAGATAATCTCTCTGATAAAATTATGAAAAACCGTCGTAAAATCGTCTCACTTGTAAAAGATAAATATATTCAGCTTCAAGGGCTTTATGAGAGACGATATGCACTTCTTTTTGACAGAGTTATAGCCTATGTTTCTGACCTAGATGTGGGTGTAAGCTCTTCAAAAATTGCACAGCTATATAAACACTCTCGTCCTATGATAGTTGAGTCATCTAATGAAGAAAATTTTATGCAGATAATGCAACTTCGCCATCCACTCATAGAGATACAAGAGAGAGGTGGGATTTACGTTCCAAATGATATAGTAATGGGGAACAGAGAGTATATGGATTTGCCTCATCCAGAAACTGTTATGCTTGAAGTTAGAGTTCATGATGGACACGACATAAATGGTGTTTTACTTTACGGAATAAACTCAAGTGGTAAAAGTTCTTTGATGAAGAGTATTGGTATAGCTACTCTTATGGCTCAGAGTGGCTTTTTTGTAAGTGCTGCGGTTATGAAGTTTTCTCTCTTTGACTCGCTCTTTACAAGAATCGTCTCTAAAGATAACTTAGCCAAAGGACTCTCAACGTTTGCAGTTGAGATGCTTGAATTAAAAAATATCTTTAACCGTTCAACTGCTCGCTCTTTAGTACTTGGGGATGAGATAAGTCACGGTACTGAAACGCTTTCAGGTGTTGCCATAGTTGCAAGCGCTATCCAAAAGTTGGCAAAGACGAGATGTCTTTTCTTGTTTGCAACACACCTACACCAACTCTCAACTATGCGAGAGATAACAAGACTTGATAATGTTGTAGATTTGCACCTAAGTGTTGAGTATGATGAAACAAAAGATGCACTTCTTTTTAACCGCGTTTTACAATCTGGAAGTGGTAGCAGTATCTACGGCTTAGAGTTCGCAAAGTCTCTTCATATGGATAGTGAATTTTTAGAAGTAGCAAACACTATAAGAAAAAGACTTGCAAATGATTTTGATGAGTTAGAACTTTTAGTCAAGAAGAAAAAAAGTAAGTATAACAAAGAACTTTATGTTACTAAGTGTGTTATCTGTGGAGCAGTTGCAGAAGATGTGCATCATATCTCTCAACGCTCACTCGCTGATAAAGCAGGTTTTATTGGGCACTTCCATAAAGATAACAAACATAATCTCATTCCACTCTGTAAAGAGCACCATAATCAAATCCATGATGGAAAACTGAGAGTTGATGGTTTTGTAATGACATCAAATGGTCTTGAGTTACAGTTTGAAGAGCAGATGAGTAAACCAAAGCAAACACAGGTAGTAGAACCTGAGATAAACACACCTAAAGAGATAGTAGAAGAGAAAGAGGACGAACCTAAAAAGTTTGTCTTAGATGATTGGTAGGTTTTAATAGGTAAGTATATTAGTCATTGTTCTTTTAACATCGATTAGTATTTCAATTGACTTTCTTTAGAATTAAATCAAATGATAACTACTATATTACCCCTATTTTTCTTTTAGGTGTTGTACTAGATACATCAAAATCATGGTGGTTGGAAATTAATTTTTCTTTTTCTACGTATTCATCTTTTGATATTACATCTCTATCAAAAAGCCATTTGAATTTATTGATTTCACTTATAGCATCATTTTCTAGATCTATTGAGCCATACCATGATAACCATTGTGCTTTTCTATGAACATCAATTTCTTTTAATATCTCATCATGTTGTTTATTTTTAATGACATATAATCTTCCTTTTTCAGTGTCTATAATATAATGCCCCTAAAATCTAAGACACCAATTCAGTAAGATTTATTTTCAAAAAAGTTAAAATAAGTACGAATTATGGAGATAAATTATGAGTAGAAAAAAAGGGCAAACTTACACTGCTGAACAAAA